>UMHV01024028.1_pt1 | contig 116310 bp, 108 predicted proteins | sample 1965621 | NCBI WGS metagenome assembly UMHV01 (sample SAMEA4836108, study PRJEB28245) | human gut metagenome | biome: gut microbiome; material: fecal sample | place: Denmark | collected 2008 | reverse complement strand
TTGTAAAGAATGCTATTGATTGGGTTTAATAGCATTAATAGAGTGTCAAATTACAGTTTATCGTTCAGATAATTTTTCAACGCACACAAGAAAGGAACACCATGGACTGGAAATACAAAGTAGAAACACCCTGCTACGTCATAGACGAAGCCGCGCTGCGGGAAAATCTCGAGCTGCTGAAATACGTCCGCGAGGAAGCCGGGTGCAAGATACTCCTGGCACAGAAAGCGTTCTCGGCGTTCGCGGTCTACCCTCTGATAGCGCAGTATCTCGACGGCGTGACCGCCAGCGGCATATTCGAAGCAAAGCTCGGCTACGAGGAGATGGCGAAGCCGTTCGGGCGCGAGAATCACGTGTTCTCCCCGGCGTACCCGGAGCAGGACTTCGACGAACTTCTGAAAATCTGCGACCACATGGTGTTCAACTCCCCGCGGCAGTGGGCGAAGTTCCGCGACAGAGTGCGCGCAAACGAACGTTACATACAGGCAGGGATACGCGTGAATCCGGAGTACAGCGAGATAGAAACGGACATCTACAATCCCTGCTTCACCGGTTCGCGGCTCGGCTGCACGCTTGAGGAGTTCCGGAAGGACCCCGCGCTGTACGAGGGGATAGACGGACTGCATTTCCACACCATGTGCGAACAGGGCGCGGATACTCTTGAGCGTACGCTCCCGCATGTCGAGGAGAAATTCGGCTTCATGTTCAACAAGATAAAGTGGCTGAACTTCGGCGGCGGACACCACATCACAAAGCCCGGCTACAACGTGGCAAAGCTGATAGAGTGCGTGAAGCGTATCCGCGAGACCTACGGTCTGGAGGTCTACCTTGAGCCGGGCGAAGCTATCGCACTGAACGCCGGCTGGCTGGTGACGACTGTGCTTGATACCTTCGCGAACGGCTGTAATATCGCGATAACGGACGCATCCGCGGCGTGCCACATGCCGGACGTCCTGGAAATGCCCTACCGCCCGGAGATAACCGGAGCAGGGAAGCCCGGCGAGAAGCCGTACACCTACCGCCTCGGCGGCAACACCTGCCTTGCCGGAGACGTCATCGGGGACTACTCGTTCGATGAACCGCTGAATGGCGGCGAGCGCCTGGTATTCGGCGATATGGCGATATATTCCATGTGCAAGAACAACACGTTCAACGGAATGCCCCTGCCGTCTATCTACCTGCTGAAAGAATCCGGGGAAGTCGAGCTGATAAAGAAATTCGGCTACGAGGATTTCAAATCCCGTTTATCTTAATATTCCCGCGAAGCGGGACACCATAATTCCGAATTTCAATTGCTGGGGGCGATGTGATTGCCGGGACTTGGCACTATAGTAAACGCCGCTGCGATAGTCGCGGGCGGACTTTTCGGCTTGCTGTGCGGAAAGTTTATGAAGCCGCGCATACAGGAATCGCTCACGATGGCGTGCGGTGTGTGCGTTATATTTCTCGGGATAGCCGGAGCAATGGAGAAAATGCTCAGCGCCGCCGCTGATGGAACTCTCTCAAGCGGGGGCACGATGACGCTCATAGCAAGTCTTGTGCTCGGAGCGCTCATCGGCGAGATAATCAATATTGAAGCCGCTATGGAGCGCTTCGGAACGTGGCTCAGAAAGGTCTCCCACAGCGAGGGCGACGGCGGTTTCGTCGGGGGATTCGTCAACGCTTCGCTGACCGTGTGCGTCGGCGCGATGGCGGTCGTCGGGTCGATCCAGGACGGGATCCTCGGAGATCACTCCACGCTGTTCGCAAAGGCGGTGCTCGACCTCATCATCGTTATGGTGATGACCGCCGCAAGCGGCAAGGGCTGTATTTTCTCGGCGATACCAGTGGCGATCTTTCAGGGGACGATAACGGCGCTTTCAAACCTGCTGGAGGACGTAATGAACCGGCAGGCGCTTGATAATCTCTCGCTGGTCGGGGCGGTGATGATATTCTGCGTGGGCGTAAATCTCGTGTGGGGGAAGAAATTCCGCGTCGCAAATATGCTCCCCGGACTTGTTCTGGCGGTTGTCTGCTCGTATCTGCCGTGGTTCTGATTTTTCAACGATTTTATCCGTGTGTTGAAAAACCGCTGAGTATAAGTGAGCTGTAAGTATACTGTCGGTTTTCGAATTTTTCAACAGTTCCCACAAGATATAGTTGAAACTTTGTTGAATTGTTCCGACATATAGTACTTTTTCAACGAAAAATAATCTCTGAGCCTTCAGTTTGAAGGCTCTTTTTTGTGAAAAGTGCACAAAAATATGAACGAAATTTTATTTCAGTTTTTTGGTGATTTATTCGGGCTAACACTTGCAAAAATGTTGAATTCGTTGTATACTATTGGTGGGGGAAAAGGGTGAAGTTTTCACTAAAGTGGGTTAAATATCATAAAAAATCACTGGTTTTCCACATTTTCAACTTCGCCGACCCGATTTTTTATTACTGGGAAAATATATTTCATCTACGGAAAAGCCGTCTGAGGAAGGCGGCAGGACACTTTCACAGGGGACTACAGCTTTGGAAAGGGGGAACAGGAATGTACGGCGAGTTCGAGCACACCATAGACTCAAAAGGGCGCATGAACTTTCCGGCGAAGCTCCGCGAGGAGCTGGGAGAACATTTCTATATTTCCAAGACTATAGGTGAGAGCTGTCTGACGGTACACACAGAGCAGAGCTGGAACGACCTCAGGGAGAGCCTGAGGGGAAAGCCGACAAAGGTAAGGCTCCCGCTGGAGCGCTTTTTGTTCGGCGGAGCATGCGAGGCCGAGCCGGACAAGCAGGGCAGAATCGCCATTGCGCCGGCGCTGAGAGCTTACGCGGGACTCACCTCCGAGGTGGTAGTCGTCGGAATGGACGACCACGCGGAGATCTGGGACAAGGCGGCTTACATAGCTTATACAGAGAGCGTATCCGCTGAGGATATCGCCGCGCTTGCTGAGGAGATCGGTATTTAATGGAGTTTTCACATGTTTCAGTGCTGCTGAAAGAAACGGTGGACGGCGCGTTCACGGACCCGAATGGCGTTTACGCGGATCTCACTACCGGGGGCGGCGGTCACAGCCTTGAGCTTGCAAAGCGGCTGGACGGCGGCCGTCTAATATGCTTCGACCAGGACAAGGAGGCGCTGGAAGCTGCTGGGGAGCGGCTGAAGGGACTTCCTGTTACGCTTGTCCGGAGCAATTTCTGCGAAATGAAGTCGGTGCTGGCTGACCTCGGGATAAAAGAACTGGACGGCATAATTGCTGATCTGGGCGTGTCCTCTCATCAGCTCGATACTGCGGAGCGGGGGTTCTCGTTCCACAACGACGCACCGCTTGATATGCGCATGAGCGGGGAGGGTCTTTCCGCCCGCGACGTGGTGAACGAATACGACGAGGGGGAACTCGCCAAGATTCTGTTCGACTACGGCGAAGAAAAATTCGGGAACCGGATAGCAAGAGGCATAGTAAACGCCCGGCTCACCGCCCCGATCGAGACCACCGGGCAGCTTGCTGAGATAATCAAATCGAGCGTTCCGGCGGCGTACCGCAGGGAAAAGAACCCCTGCCGCAAGAGCTTCCAGGCGATAAGAATAGAGGTCAACCATGAGTTGGACGTGCTTGAAACGGCGCTGACAGACGGTTTCGATGTGCTGAAGGTCGGCGGGAGAATGTCCGTTATCACATTTCATTCCCTTGAGGACAGGATCGTTAAGAACCGCTTCAAGGAGTTCTGCACGGGCTGCACATGCCCGCCGGAGTTACCGGTGTGCGTATGCGGAAGGAAGCCGATGGGCAGACTTGTGGACAAGAAGCCGATAACAGCTTCGCCGGAGGAACTGGAAAGAAATCCGCGCAGCAGAAGCGCAAAGCTCAGAATTATAGAGAAGATCCGCAGAAGCCCTCTTGAGGACTGACGGATAACAGAAACGCAAAACAGCCCGGCATGACCGGCGCAGCAAAAGAAGGAGGGTGAGCCTATGCTTCCCGAAACTGACAGATCAAACCTCGCATACGACCTTTCCATGTACGACAATGCGGCGCGCCGCGAACAGGAGCGCGAGCAGGAAAGGGAAAGAGAACGCAGGGCAAGGCAGATCAAAATGAATACGCATTCGGTTTCGCGCAGTGGTTCGAAGCTCAAGCTCTTTGCCGTGACCGCGGTGGCGCTGGGAGCTTTGTGGGCGGTGAACGTCCAGTTCACGAAGGTAGACGATATCGCGAGAAAGGTCGAGGATCAGAGGGCTCTGCTTGCAGAGGCGCAGGAGGAGAATTCGCTGCTCCAGAGCAGGCTCGACAGCAAGGCGAACATCAGCTATATCGAGGAATACGCCGCAAACGAGCTTGGCATGGCAAAGGTCACTAACTCACAGATCAACTACCTTGATGTGAACACGGAAAACCTTATCGAGGTCACTCCGGAGAACAACGGAAGCATTTTCAGCGCCGTTGCCGACTGGTTCGGTGATCTTCTGGAATACATTGGTTTCTGAAGGCATAATATAGAGGTGACAGGACATCGGGACACGCTGTCCGTTCTCTATACTCTGCCGGCAACGGACTTTAACGGCAAGGTCGGCTTGTTATGCGCTGTGCGGCGGGACTGCACAGCCACGCAGCCCGGCTTTGCTTTTTGTTTTATTGGCACGTACTTTTCTGACTGGAGGTCAACAGCTTCATGAAAATCAAAAATGCAGCAAAAAAAATCGGCAGCGCTATCTACGAGATGGAGCAGAAAAGCGCTGAGAAGCCGCGTATACTTGGCTCCAGCCAGAAGCAGATAATCTTTCTGGTGCTGATAATCATTTTTTCGTTCTGGGTGGGCTACAAGCTGCTGAGCTACTCTATCCTGGACGGCGACAAGTGGCGCATGATGGCTACCGACCAGCAGCTTTCATCGGTGGTCATAAAGGCGAACCGCGGCTCCATCTACGACGCCAACGGAACCACCCTCGCGCAGAGCTCCACCGTGTGGGACGTCACCATCTCCCCGCACAACATCGATCTTTCCAACACGAAAGCCAAGGAGCAGTACGACATCAAGGCGAAGGTGCTCATTGAAAAGGGCGAAACTCCCGAGCCGTACGTTGACCGCGCCGAGCTGATATCCCAAAAGCTATCCGAGCTGCTGGGCGTTGACTATTCCAAAATCAAGACCGCGTGCGCCGATACCACCAAGCAGTACTACATGGTGAAGCGCAAGGTCGAGAAGCCCGAGGCGAACGAGATAACCGCGTTCATGAACGAGAATGGTCTGAACTCCGACGATATCTACCTCTGGCCGACCTCCAAGAGATACTACCCCAACGATTCGCTGGCGTCGAACATAATCGGCTTCACGAACTTTGACGGCGACGGCGTTTACGGTCTCGAGGCGTACTACGACGACTACCTCAGCGGCACTGACGGCAAGGCGGTCTACGCGGTAGCCGCCGACGGCAGGAAGCTCCAGAATTCCAGCGACGCGTACTACTCAGCCGTGGACGGCTACAGCCTGGTGCTCACGCTGGACGAGGTGCTCCAGCACTACCTTGAAAAGAACCTGGAGCTGTGCGTTTCCCAGCACCAGGTAATAAACCGCGCCTGCGGTATCATAATGAACTGCAACACCGGAGCCGTCCTCGCGATGGCGACCGCCCCCAGCTTCGACCTGAACAACCCGTCCGAGCTTAAATCCAGCTTCGACCTCCAGACCCTCGCCGAGATGAAGGAATCCGGCGCCACCGAGGAGGAGCTTGACGCCAAGGAGGCGTCTCTCCGCGAGCAGCAGTGGAAGAACAAGGCTATAACCGAGCTGTACTACCCCGGTTCTGTTTTCAAGACCGTCACATGCGCCAGCGCCCTCGAGGAGGAGGTCGTTTCGCTGAATTCCACGTTCCACTGCGCGGCTTACGAGATGGTCGCGGGAACCAAGATCAAGTGCTGGTCGAGCTACGGTCACGGTACGCTCACGCTCCAGCAGGCGGTAACAAAGTCCTGCAACCCTAGCTTTATCCAGATAGGTCAGCTTCTCGGAAAGGATAAATTCTGCGACTACTTCGAGGCGTTCGGCTTTACAGAGCCCACCGGCATTGACCTCCCGGGCGAATCCGGAAGCCTTTATGTTTCAAGGGAGAACATGGGTCTTGTCGAGCTTGCTTCCTCAAGCTTCGGTCAGACAAACAAGGTAACTCCGCTCCAGATGACCACCGCGCTGTGCGCCATCGTAAACGGCGGCTACCTGGTGACTCCGTACGTAGTGGACAAAATGCTTGATTCCGACGGAAACGTCGTAAAGACCACCGAGACCCGCATAAAGCGCCAGGTCATCTCCGAGGAAACCTCCGTGCAGATGCGCCAGATACTTGAGACTGTAGTTAACGAGAACGGCGGCAGCAACGCGTACATAAACGGCTACCGTATAGGCGGCAAGTCCGGTACAACTGAGAAAATCGACGAATACAACAAGCTCAAGGCCGAGACCGGCGTGGATCATATGACATATGTTCCGTCCTTCGCGGCGTTCGCCCCGGCTGACGACCCTCAGATAGTAATGCTGGTAATGGCGGACACCCCGACCGGTACGCAGTACTACGGAAGCGCGGTCGCTGCCCCGGTAGTTTCGGCGGTGTTCAAGGAGGGTCTGCCCCACCTTGGAATTTACCCGACCTACACTGCGGAGGAGCTTGCAAAGATGGACGCTGCGGTGCCGTACGTAATGGGCATGGAGGCTCAGCGTGCGGAGGCAAAGCTCAATGCGGAGGGCTTCGAGGTGCGCTATGTCGGCGACCCGGCAAGCGGCGCCACCGTTTCCACGCAGATACCCGCTTCGGGAAGCAGTATCCCGAAGGGATCGACTGTGGTGCTGTACCTCGGCAATGAATACGACCTGGAATCCGCGGTCATTCCAAACGTTACCGGCATGACGGTCTCCCAGGCGAACGAGGCGATAACCAACGCGGGATTCAACATCAAGATATCCGGCGGCGCTGCGGAGAACGCCAACGCGGTGGCTTCCGCGCAGTACCCTGTGGGCGGTACCGACGGCTACAAGGGAAATGTCGTGGAAGTAACGTTCCAGGTCAACGGATATTCAGACTGACGGAGGCGAGGTCATGACTTTAGGACAGCTTTTCAGCGGTATCACGGATATACCGCAGGAATTAACGGAGCGCGTCGTATCAGGCGTGACCTCCGACAACCGCGAGGTGGAGCCGGGGTTCCTGTTCGTGTGCGTAAAGGGCAGGAGCTTCGACGGCCACAGCGTGGCGGCGTCAATGCTCGAAAAGGGCGCGTGCGCCGTTGTGACGGAGCGCCCGCTGGGACTTCCGGCGGAGATATGCGTGAATGAGAGCCGCAGATTATATCCGGAGCTGCTCTCGGCGTTCTACGGCAGACCAACTCAGAAGCTCTGCCTGGGCGCGGTCACCGGCACCAACGGCAAGACCACCACGGTGAACCTCTGCGCGCAGATAACAAGGGCGCTGGGTCATCAGACCGGAGTTATCGGCACGGTTGGCTGCGACACCGGAAAGGGACTTCAGTACTCCCACGACGGCCCACCAACCACTCCGGAGCCGCGGAAGCTGTACCAGCTGTTCCGCGAGATGGCGGATATCGGCACGGAGTACTGCTTCCTGGAGGCAAGCTCCATGGCGCTGGCGCAGCACCGCTTCGCCGCTGAGAGCTTTGCGGTGGGGGCGTTCACGAATTTAACGCAGGATCACCTCGACTACCACGGCACGATGGAGGAGTACTACCTCGCAAAGCGAATGCTCGCGGATATGTCGAGGACCATGGTGATCAATATCGACGACGAGTACGGAAGGCGCACCGCGGATTACTGCCGCATGAGCGGGATACAGGCGGTGACAACGAGCGTGAATACGTCCGGAGCCGATTACTTCGCGGAGTTCATCAGACTGCACCCGCACGGTGCGGAATTCCTGCTGACCTGCCCGGAGAAGCAGAAAAGCTGGGTCGCGAAGATACCGCTGACCGGGCTTTACAACGTCAGCAATGCGGTGCAGGCGGCGGTGATGTGCCGCATGATGGGCTTCCCGATGGAGGACGTGCTGGCGGCGCTGGAGAAGTCACCGGGAGTGTCCGGGCGGCTTGAGACGATTTACCAGGGGAAGTTCACGGTTATCCGGGACTACGCCCATACCGGGGACGGCCTGGAGAAGCTGCTGTCTACCCTCCGACCGCTGACGAAGCGGCTCACTGCGGTATTCGGTGCGGCGGGAGAGCGCGACTCCAGTAAGCGTCCCGAAATGGGAAGGATAGCGGCGAAGTACGCCGACAGGCTCATAATAACCACGGACAACCCGCGCCACGAACCCCAGCAGCAGACCATCGACGACGTGCGCCGAGGAGTCCCCGCAGACAAGGAGTGCGAGGAGTTCGTCGACCGTAAGGCTGCGATATACCGCGCGCTTGAAACGGCTCAGCCCGGGGAGCTTATAGCGCTCTGCGGCAAGGGGCACGAGGATTACCAGGCGATAGGGGACGAGAACGTCCCGTTTAACGAGCGTGAAATAGTTCTGGACTGGCTGAAAAGCCGCGGAATAATATAAGGCGGTGCGAAATGTTTACAACAGTTGAAATTGCAGAGGTCACCGGGGGAAAGCTCCTCGGCGGCAGCGTTACGGTTACGGGAGTTTCCACGGACACCCGCACGATAGCTCCGGGAATGCTCTTTGTTGCGATAAGGGGCGAGAGCTTCGACGGCAACGACTACATCGGCGCGGCGGCTGAAAAGGGCGCGGCTGCGGCGATATCCGACCGGAGCTCCGGCGCGGACGGGTATTCCATTCCGGTGATACTGGTGGAGGACAGCCGCGCGGCTCAGCTTGCGCTTGCCCGCTACCACCGCGAACGTTTTCCGCTGAAGCTGGTCGGCGTGACCGGAAGCGTGGGAAAGACCTCCACGAAGGATATGGTGTACGCGGTGCTTTCCGCGAAGTACACCACGCTCAAGACCGAGGGGAACTTCAATAACGACATCGGGCTTCCGCGTACGCTTTTCCGGCTCAACGAGAGCTACGGCGCGGCGGTCATCGAAATGGGAATGTCCGGTCTGGGGGAGATAAGCGTGCTTTCGAAGGCGGCGGCTCCCGACATCTGCATTATAACGAATATCGGCTGGTGCCACATCGAAAACTTAAAGACACGCGAAAATATCCTGAAGGCAAAGCTCGAGATACTCGACGGCGCTTCTGCGGAGGCTCCGCTGATACTCAACGGCGACGACGAGTTTCTGAAAACAGTGGATATCCCGGGCAGGAAGATAGTCCGGTACGGCAGGGGAGATAACTGCGGCGTCCGGGCGGAGGATATCATCCAGACCGCAGACGGTCAGGAATTCACGCTGGTTTACAGCGGCAAGAGGTATACCGCGAAGCTCCCGGTGGTCGGAGAGCACCATGTTATGAACGCGCTCGCGGCGTTCGCTGCGGGGATAGAGGCGGGCATGACGGCTGAGGAGATAATTCCGGCGTTCCTGCGCTACGAGGCTTCCGGAATGCGCCAGCGGATCGAAAAGCGCGGCGATATCACCGTGATACTGGACTGCTACAACGCAAGCCCGACCTCGATGGAAAGTTCGCTTTCCGTGCTGGGCGGCATGGAGTGCTCCGGCAGGAAGTGCGCTGTGCTCGGCGATATGCTGGAGCTTGGCGAGATGTCCGCGCAGCTCCACGCCGGGGTGGCTGAATACATCACGAAAAATGCCGACTGCGCGTTCCTTTACGGCGCGGAGATGGCGAACTGCCGCGAGGCGCTGGAACGCTCTGGCTTTGAGGTACATCATTCCACGGATAAGGCGGCGCTCACGGCGGAGCTGCTGAGCTGGCTGCGTCCGGGTGACATCGCGCTGTTCAAAGGAAGCCGCGGCATGCGCATGGAGGAGATCGCCGAAAAGGTGAAATAAAAACAAAGGGGAAGAGTTATGGTTATCTGGATCAGCGTTATCGCTGCGGTTCTGGCGTTCGGGCTGACTTGGCTGGCGGGGGTGTGGTTCATTCCGTTCCTGCACAAGCTGAAATACGGTCAGACGATACTTGATATAGGTCCCAAGTGGCACAAGGCAAAGAAGCAGGGAACTCCCACGATGGGCGGTATCATGTTCATCATCGCTGTGAGCGTGTGCTTCGCCTGCGCGGTGATACTGTTCGGCCCGCTCGGCGGGAAGAATTTCGCCGGCGAGGACAGGCAGGAGCTTGTGCGCGCGGTCTCCGGGCTGATAATGGCTGTTATGTTCGGCTTCATGGGATTCCTCGACGACTTCATCAAGGTCAAGAAGAAGCACAACGAGGGTCTCACCGTAATGCAGAAGATCGTCATTCAGGTGCTGATAATCGCGGCATATTTTGCAACGCTCTACCTCAGCGGAATGACCCGCACCGCGATACTGTTCCCCTGGGGCTGGACCTGGGAGCTTGGGTGGCTCTACTACCCGATAATGGGCGTTGTTATCCTCTACCTCGTCAACGCAGTGAACCTCACCGACGGCATCGACGGGCTGTGCTCCTGCGTTACCGTGGTTTACATGGCGGCGTTCGCCTGCATTTCCGGTATCCTCGGAATGTACTGTGAGACGCTTCTTGCGCTGCTGACCGCCGGAGGCTGCATAGGCTTCCTGATGTGGAATTTCCCGCCGGCTAAGGTGTTCATGGGCGATACCGGCTCGATGTTCCTGGGCGGCGTTGTGTGCGCGCTGGGCGTGGGCTGCGGCGCGGAGTTCCTCATGCTGATGGCGGCGCTGGTCTACATCTGCGAGGCGCTTTCGGTGGTTATTCAGGTGACTGTGTTCAAGATAACAAAAAAGATTTACCACACCAAAGAGGGCAAGCGGCTGTTCAAGATGACGCCTATCCATCATCATTTTGAACTCAGCGGCTGGAGCGAACTCAAGATAGACGTCGTATTCTCTCTTACCGCAGCGGTACTCGGCGCGGGCGCCGTACTGCTTGCGATGAACATGTTTGCAAGATGACAGGAGGTCACGATGGCAGTAGGTCATAACACCGGGGCAGTCCGGGAGAATCCCGGCATGCCGCGCGAGCGCGGAAAGCGAAGGGAGCGTCCGCCTGAAAAGAAAAAGATCGGCTTCTTTCACGATAAAACGGCAGGCGCGGTAGACATGCCAATGCTGGTCATTACGCTGGTGCTGCTGGTTCTGGGTATCACGATGATGTTCTCCGCCAGCCACGCGCTTTCCTACCGCGACAACGGCGGCGACTCCTATCAGTACGCCACGAGGCAGCTCTTTTTCGCGGGCGCCGGACTGATCGCGATGTTCTTCCTGAGCCTGGTGGACTACCGCATATTTATCCGCGAGTGGCACCCGAAGCTGTTCGGAAAGGTACGCACGATCACGCTCTCGCATGTGGCTCTGGTGGTCTCGCTCGGACTTACAGCCCTTGTAATCCCATTCGGAATAAGGAATATCGCAGACGGCCCGAAGCGCTGGCTTCCTATCCCGGGAGGCTCCTTCCAGCCCTCGGACGTTCTTAAATTCGGACTGATAATCTGGCTCGCCTGGTACGTTTCGAAGAACTACCAGAAAATGCGGCATTTCGTCACCGGACTGCTGAAACCCGGTCTGGTGCTCGGCGTGATAGTCGTGCTGCTGATGATGCAGCCGCACCTTTCCTGCGTTATCATCATGGGAGTTATCTTCATCGTGATGATACTGGTCGGCGGCGCGAATCTCCGGCAGGTGCTGACCTGCGCTGCGATAGGAATTCCGTGTATACTCCTGCTCATGCAGGTGTCCGGATACAGCTACTTCTGGGAGCGCCTTACCATGGACCCGCTCGCCGACCCCTCCGACACGACCTACCAGACCTACCAGGCGATACTGGCGATAGGCTCCGGCGGACTGTGGGGCAAGGGCTTCGATCACTCCACGCAGAAGTACTACTACCTCCCGGAGGCGCAGAACGACTTCGTTTACGCCATCTGCTGCGAGGAGTTCGGCTTCATCGGCGGAGCGCTCATCATTCTGCTGTTCATCATCTTCCTGCTCCGCGGATTCTACATAGGCAGGAAGTCTCAGGACCGCTTCGGGCTTATGCTCGCTACCGGTATCTCGCTTCAGGTCGGAGCGCAGGCTCTGTTCAACATCGGCGTTAACGTGTGCGCGCTCCCGAATACGGGTATATCGCTGCCGTTCTTCAGCTACGGCGGTACGGCGCTGTTCGTGCTCCTGTGCGAGATAGGCGTGCTTCTTTCGATATCAAGACGTGCAAATCTGAATTAATGGGGGAACTGAAATGAAGGCTATATTCGCAGCCGGCGGCACCGCCGGACATATCAACCCGGCGCTTGCCATCGCCGATAAGCTCAAGAGCGTATTTCCCGACGCGGAGATAATGTTCATCGGAACTCCGCAGGGCATGGAAGCCCGCCTAGTGACCAAAGCGGGCTACAACTTCACGCCGGTGGAAATGGCGGGATTCCAGCGCCATATCTCGATACAGAACATCGGGCGCAACGCGAAGGCGGCGTATCTGTACTTCTTCGCGGCAAAGCGCGCCGTCCGGAAGATACTCAAGGAATTCCAGCCGGATATCGTTATCGGCACCGGCGGATACGTCACCGGGACGGTGCTCAGTCAGGCGGCGGCTCTCGGGATAAAGACCGTCACCCACGAGAGCAACTCCTACCCGGGCATGGCGACGAAAATGCTCGCGAAGAAGGCCGACAAGGTGCTGCTGGCAACTGCCGATGCCGAGAAGTACCTCAGCAGCACGGAACACTGCGTAGTCACAGGAAACCCGCTGCGCTCCAACATCAAGATAGAGGAGCGCTCCGCCGCCAGGAAGCGGCTGGGTCTGCCGGATCAGTTCACGATACTCTCGTTTGGCGGAAGCCTCGGAGCTAACCGCATAACCGAGGCGGTCGCGGAGCTCATCGCCTGGGAGGAAAAGACCGGCGGCATAAATCACATACATTCCTACGGCGGCAAGGGAAAGGAGCTGTTCTACTCCGCGCTGGAGCAGAGCGGAGCACACGAGGACAAGTCGAAGCACATATTCCGGGACTACATCGACAATATGTACACCTGCATGTGCGCGGCTGACCTGATAATCTCCCGCGCCGGAGCAATGACCATCACCGAGCTGATGGCGATAGGCAGGCCGGCGGTACTGGTACCATACCCGAACGCGGCTGAAAATCATCAGTACTACAACGCGCTGACTCTCAGCAACGCGCACGCCGCGATACTTATTGAGGACAAGGATCTCACCAAGGCTAGGCTGGTGGAGGAGGTCTCCGCGCTTTACAACGACCGCGGCAGGCTGGCGCTTATGGAGGAGAACTCCCGCCGCAGCGCAAAGAACGACGCCGCAGACCGTATCCTGGGCGAGATAATCGACCTGCTCGGCAAGGAAAAGTTCGAGAACCAAGGAAGCACTGATTAAATCACGCCTGACGGCTTGGCACGCATTTTGCTTGCATCTTTTCCGTTATATTGCACAATTCGTCCTAGCAAGGCGTGTCTCCCCCGGTGGGGGAGGTGTCACGGAGTGACAGAGGGGCTGACCGACAGACCAGCCTTGCGTCGCTAATTGTTGACTTGAAAGCGCTTACGCTTCCGTCAACAATTCCTCATTGTACAATCTGACGGAAAATCTGCGGCGCAATCTGCGCACCAGATTTAATCAGCACTTCCTTAATCACAAAATAACACCTCCCGCATACTATGGAAACACAGTAATGCAGGAGGAGATGATCATATGGCAAACTGCCAGAAGCTCGTCGTTAACGGCGGGCGGCGGCTGGAGGGCGAACTCAGGGTGCACGGAGCAAAGAACAGCGCGCTCCCGCTGCTTGCGGCGTGTGTGCTGGCGCACGGCGAATGCGTTCTGCATAACTGCCCGGAGCTTACCGACGTGGACGCGGCGTGCAGGATACTTTCCTGCCTTGGGTGCAGGTGTACCCGCAGCGGCGACACGGTGTGCGTGGACGCCTCCAACGTCTGCGGCAATGAGATACCAGACAATTTGATGCGGGAAATGCGGTCGTCCATAGTGTTCCTGGGGGCGGTCCTCGGGAGGACGCGCCGCTGTAAGCTGACTTTCCCGGGCGGCTGCGAGCTTGGCGCACGACCTATCGACCTGCACCTCGCCGCGCTCCGGGACATGGGCGTCACGATAAGCGAGGAACACGGCTGGCTGGAGTGCACGGCGGCTGGAGGTATCCGCGGCGGGAGCGTAACGCTTTCGTTCCCGTCGGTGGGAGCTACGGAGAACATAATGCTCGCGGCGGTTACAGCGTCCGGCCGCACCGAGATACACAACGCCGCCCGGGAGCCTGAGATAATCGACCTGGCGGAGTTCCTGGTGAAATGCGGCGCGAAAATAACCGGCGCCGGCGGCAGCACCATCTGCGTCGAGGGCGTATCACGCCTTTCCCCCGCAGAGCACACGGTGATCCCCGACCGCATAGTTGCGGGGACGTACCTCTGCGCGGCGGCGATGACCCGGGGCGAGCTGATACTTACGCGGTGCGAGCCGTCGCATATGACGGGATTCCTCCCGGTGCTGGAGAGCATGGGGTGCCGTATCTACCCCTACGGCGGCGGAAAGCTGTACGTCAACTGCCCCAGGCGGCTGAACGCTCCGCCGACCATACGCACGATGCCCTATCCCGGATTCCCGACGGATATTCAGGCGCTGTTCACGGCGGTGTGCTCCGCGGCGGAGGGCACCGCCGTGTTCGTGGAGACGATATTTGAGAACCGCTACCGGCACATTCCGGAGCTTATACGGCTCGGGGCGTCGATAAAGGTCGAGGGCAGGGTTGCGGTCGTGCAGGGCGTTGAGCAGCTTTCCGGCGCGAAGCTCTGCGCGGGGGAACTGCGCGGAGGCGCGGCGCTGGTCACGGCGGCTCTGGCGGCTGAGGGAACCAGCGAGATAACCGGCGTGGGGTACATCGACCGGGGCTACGAAAGCATTGAAAAGGCGCTGCGTTCAGTCGGCGCGGATATTTCCCGGGTAGGGCAGCAAAGCAGAAATTAACGGAGGAGTAAAAGCATGGGCAGTAAAAAACCAGCGGCGCGGGGTGGAAGCGCTCAGCGAAGGAGACCCGCTAAGAGCGCACAAAATGTGCAGAACACACGCATTCAGCACACCCAGAACAGATCAGCACAGGAACGCACCGCCCGTCCGCAGGGAGCTCCGCCGCGAAGCGCCGCCCGCAGACCGGCTCCGCAGCCTGACAGGGCGCAGCGCAGGCGCACTGACCGCGCGATAAACCAGGCGACAGTTCACCGGAGCGTAAAGGGCAGGCGGCGCGGAAGCCGCGGCGGAAACTACATAATGTACTATATCCTGGCGGCAATAATTATCATCATCGTTCTGGCGGTGCTGTCGAATACGGTGCTGTTCAACTGCACCTCCATCGAGGTAGAGGGAAACTCCCGCTACACTGCGGAGCAGATAATAGCTCCGTCGGGGCTTGAGACCGGGCAGAACCTGCTGCACATCGACTCCGGCGACGCTGAGAAGCGTATCTCAGCCGCCCTTACTTATATAGATATGGTAGATGTCAGCAAGGTATTCCCGACGAAGATAAAAATTACCGTCAAGGAGGCGGAAAAGTGGTTCCTGGTGAGCCAGGACGGAGTTACCGCGGCGGTTTCCCGAATGGGCAGAATAGTGGAGCTCGGCTCGGAAAGCGGGCTTCCGACGATCGTCGGCTACGACGCGGTGGAGCTTACTCCGGGAGCGACCCTGACCTCCAGCGAGAACGGAAAGACGCAGCTCCCGCTTCAGATCCTCGAAAAGGCGGAGCACTGCGGGATAACCGGAATAACCCGTGTGAATCTCACCGACAGATTTGACATCAGCGTCGACTGCGGCGATAATATAACGCTCCAGCTCGGCGGTATCGCGGATATCGACAGCAAGTTCGCGGTAGGCGCGGAGGTCCTCCAGTATGAGCAGGCGAACGTCACAATAAACCTGAAGAACCCGAATAAGCCCTCCGCAAAGGATAAGATAGTATCGGTGGCGCTCCCGTCGCTGAACGGCACTGCGGAATCCACTGCGGAAGCGGCAGGCACCTCCGAACCGGCGGAGTGACCCTGCCGGAATAATTCCCGGCGGGTGAATAATTTGTCAAAATATTTTTTAAAAAACAGTTGCAATTATTCTTTGTATCTGTTATAATATTAAGTAGTATTATATTTGCGTATCATGCGTCTAAAAATTTGGAGGGAAAAAGACATGGCATTTGAAATAGATACACACGATGATGAGTTCGTGATGGACGACGATTTCGAGGACCAGACCAAAATAATGGTCATCGGCGTCGGTGGCGGCGGCGGAAACGCAGTCAGCCACATGGTCGAGGGGGATATGACCGGAATTGACTACGTTGTTGCCAACACTGATGTCAAGGCGCTCCGCTCCAAAGACGGAAGCAGAATGCGCCGTATCCAGATCGGCAAGAAGCGCACCAGAGGTCAGGGCGCTGGCAATAACCCTTCTGTTGGTCAGGATTCCGCGGAGGAGAACCGCGACGATCTCAAGAACGTAATGGAGAGCGAGTCCATGGTGTTTATCGCTGCCGGAATGGGCGGCGGCACCGGTACTGGCGCGGCTCCTGTAGTTGCTTCCATCGCGAAGGAAATGGGCAAGCTGACTGTCGGCGTTGTCACCAAGCCGTTTACGTTTGAAGGTCAGGCTAAGATGAACCAGGCTCTCAAGGGCATTGCAGAGATGAGAAAGTACGTTGACTCCCTCATTGTTATCCCTAACGAGAGAGTCAAGGAGATATCCAACGCAAAGCTCAGCATGGCTGACGCGTTCAAGGCGGTAGATAACGTGCTTTACAAGGCGGTAAAGAGCATTTCCGACCTCGTAAAGGGCGTAGGCTTCATCAGCCTTGATTTCGCGGACGTTACCATGGCGCTGAAGGATTCCGGAATCGCTCACATGGCGATAGGTCAGGGCAAGGGCGACAACAAGAACGCCGACGCGCTCGACCAGGTGCTCCACAGCCCGCTGCTTGAGACTTCCATCAGCGGCGCGCGCAGACTGCTTATCAGCATTGGCATTCCGATGACGACCTCCGCAGACGAGGTAGACATCATCGCCACCGAGATAACCAAGAACGCGGCTCCCGACGCGGAGATCAAGATGGGTATGCAGTTCGACGACAACCTTGCTGAGGACGAGGTTTCCATCATCGTTATCGCTACGGACTTCCTCGACGATGAGCACGGCGAGGCTGAGGCTCAGGCCGCTCCGGCGTCTCAGCCGGCGGCATCTTCTGACGCGGTGTTCGGCACCACAATGCATAAGCCCGTTTACGACGGCACCGACGCAGACATCGACAAGCTCATCAACCTGCTCAACAACAATAATAACTGATCGAAGGCGCTGTAAGGCTCCGAAGGTCATAATGCGCAGACCATAATCGAACATTCCGGAAATCCACGTCGGTAAGGCGTGGGTTTCCGTTTGTTTTACAGTTGGAACAACAAAGCCGGGATAAGTGTGCATAAATTTGTGAAACATTATAAAGTTGCTGAAATCCCTTGCATTTTTCCGGGATTTGTTATACAATAGTTATATGTGGCAGTATATATTGCCGCGCGTATAGAGATATATTGGAGGACAAAAGATGTTTAGAAAATTCAGAAAAGCTGTTGGGTGTATTATCGCCGCAGCAGTCATGACAGTCGTATCGGTAACGGCCTCGGCTGATTACATATACGACCTTAACAACACTGACCTTCTCGACGAGATAAAGGCGACAGACTACGAGATCTACGGCACGGAGGGCAGATTCACCGCGACCCTCGGCGACAGCACCGAGGAAAAGTATGTTTCCCTGCGCTTCAAGCTGTTCAACGAGTACCTTGACCAGGAATTCTGGGAGTCCGACGACGCGAGAGTTTCCGTTGACGTAAAGCTAGAGACCGCCGGAAAGGACGTTATCGCATGTATCCCCGGCTTCAACAACAAATGGGGCTGGGTGAACCCGTCCGACTACACACCGCTGAAGTCCGGCGAGTGGGTGACTGTAACTGAGAAGGCTTCCCATTTCCACGAGGAATTCGCGAAGGGACAGCCCGCTTACCTGATGTTTCAGGTAAGGACCAACTGGGGTTCGCCTTCACAGGGCGAGATCACGGTTTCCGTGAGAAACTTCCGCATTATTGACGACAAGTCCGCTCAGACTACCGCCGAAACCACCACGCAGACCACCACGACGACCAAGCCCGAGGAGACATCAGTTCCCGTGGAGACGTCCACGACACCCGAAGAGACTTCAGCTCCCGACGCTGCGACCGCAGAGCCTGCGAACACCCTCGACACCGAGGGCGTTTCCGCTGAGACACCTGCGACTGAGCAGGCAGGCACAAAGGAGCAGACCGAGGAAGCCGCAGTTACCGAGCCGACGGAGCCTTCCGGCACCAGCAGCACTCCCGCCGAGACTGCCGCGACAACTATCCGCACTGCAGCGACCGAGGCGACCTCTTCCGCGATAAATTACGGTCAGCTCTACGCTGAGCCTGAATCCCCGGTAATGCTCATTGTTATCATCGTGGGTGTTGCAGTTGTAATAGTCGTTGGTGCTATCATCGGTTACATGATCTACAGAAAGAAGAAGTTCTATTGATAGGCTTCTGAAGCAGGAGGGAATATATGAACTCAAAGGCAGCAAAAAACCGCAGTTTCATGGATACTCTGGTCGCGCTTTTCAAGAATGTCTGGCTCAAGCGGGGCGTAGCACTGCTCTGCTGGGGGTATACCGGGCTTCTTATCTGGATAGCGTGGCTCAACGGCGCGTTTTTTCTCGAGTATGAGAACCCCACGTCGCTTTTCGTGGTGTACGTGTTTGTGAATATCGCCGCCCTGGGTCTGCTCATATATACCCGCCGTCAGGTCATCACGCAGGTAAATGTCATGATACTTCCGCCGGTGGTGTTCGCTACGTTCCTGCTTGCGTTCGGAAACTGGTATATGATACTTCCGCCGCTGGTGGTCCTGGTCGCGATGTTCTTCATCTGCACCGCCAACGAGACGCTCAAGACCGTACTGGGTACGATGTACCTCCTGATGTACGTAATCGGCGCGGCGGCTTACATCACCATCACGCTACTCATGGGCAAGATAACCCTTGCCGGAGTAGACCTCGACCTGCGCGACCGTAACTATGAGGTGCTTTCCGCCGACGGTCAGTACCGTATCGTGCGCTACGTCGACAAGCCCACCGGAGAGCGCCGCACCGCCAGCTACTACGTCGAGGATATCTCCAAGGACAAGAAGATACCATTCGGCAGCGCGAAGCGTGTGCTCGGAAGCGGCTGGGTAGTCACCGCGAAGTACACCAGCAAGTCAGACTCCCCTGTGTCCTGGGTGACTAAAACAGTGGACGGAAAGAAAGTTGAAATGCTCAGCGTCGATGGCACATTAAAGGAAAACCCCTACCTTGTGATGGAGGTCTCCGCGACCGAGGAGCTTGAGGAAAGCTCCGTGCCGATAACGCTTTACTATGGAACAGAGGACGCTTCCTCACAGGGAAGCTCCGCAGAAGCGCAGACCGCAGAATGACAAAGGAGCCTTGAATTGGAAAGAGTTCTCAATTTAGCAGGGAAGAACAGCAGCGAGATATTTCAGCTTCGCTATCCCTATTCGCTGCTGACGTTCTGCGATTACGACCTGTCGTATTTTGCCGAAAACGCCATCGCAGTCTGCGACGAAGCGCTCCGCTCAGGCACGCTCGACGCGGACCGCGCAACGGATCTTCGCAACTCCCTGAAAAACATGCACGTCTGGATAGAGCATAACCTCCGCACGGTGTACGATAAGATCGTGCTGGACTGCTGGATAGACTACGTATGCCGCAGGGACAACATCGGCACCGCCGCGCTGTGGAACCGCTTCATAGACTGCAAGACCACGTTTGAAAAGGCGGTTTTCGTAAGGCTCTGCGAGTACCGCTACAACAAAGGTATCAATGAATGGCTGAACCTTGTAAGAGTGCAGGATTACGCAAAGAGCAAGGTTTATTTTCTGTTTTCACGCGAGATTTCCGGCGTAGAAGAGGCAAATGCCCGGAGGAACTACTTTGACCTTATGTTCAGCGTCACGGCGCGGGAGCTTGGCTGCCGCCTCGAGGACCTGGGCGTAACTCAGGTGTTTTCCACCGGCAGGGTTCCTTCTGCGCCTTTTATGTATCCTAATATTTCCAAGGACATAATCAAAAACCTGCTTCCAGATTTCGATTACAACGATGATTACTCGGACATCGGCTCGTATGAGTGCCTGTCCGACCAGATAGCGATGGACGCGTTTTCGCACATGAAGGCGGGTCTGGCGCAGGAACTTTCCAGCTACAATATGTCGCGCTCAGCGATGGAGCATACGCCGATGAGAGTGTACATGCCGTGCGGTCTGAAAGCGGTGGTCGACCTTGAGATAGACGCGCTCATTGAAAGCGGCGGCTGGCTCACGAGGTGCAAGCGCTGCGGAAGGTACTTCGTGCGCGACGGGGAGCACACTGAGGAATACTGCTCGCTTCCCGTGCCGAACGGCAAAACCTGCCTGGAGCTGTACGAAATGGAGCACCCGCGCAGCCTGGTAACTCCCGAAGCGGAGAAGCTGTGCAGCGAGATAACCGACGAAATGTACGGCCGCGTCGCCTCCGGCTCGATGAGCCTGAAGGAGTACGAAAGCTGGAAGCAGTACCTTGAAGCGATGAAGGGGAAGGTCAACAACGGCGAGATACCTCCGGAGGATCTGACTGCGTTCGTAAATTACTCCCGCACAATGGATATTACACGGAGCAATCCGGTGTCCGAGGTGCCGAAGAGGGAGCCGGAGCGCTCGCAGGGACGCGTAGTCAAGCCGTTCGTGCCGGAGCGCATCAGCCGCAGCGACTTGGAGCGCAAGCCCGAGGAGCCGCAGCCCGAGCCGGTGGAGATCCCGAGACCGCAGCCCCGCCGCGAGGGATTTTTCACCTCGCCAAGCGTTGAAAGGCAGCGCCAGGGGAAGCCGCCGGTGTCGCATATAATCCGCGCCGGGGAGCCCAGGGACTACCAGCCCCAGCCCGCGTTTGTTCCGGAGTATCCGCTGGGTGCTCAGGAGCCGGCGTTTGCGCCGGAAACCAGGGAGCCTGCTCGTGCCGAGGCACCGCAGTGGGCTTATCAGCAGCATAATGAGAATGTTCAGAGTGTTCCGAACGTTCCGAGCGCTCCGAATGCTCCCGGGTATACACAGAGCGCACCGAGGCAGTCAAGGGAGCAGGGATTCACACCGTTTGCAGAACCTCCGCGCAGCGCGGAGCCGGAGATCCACCACATCGTAAGAGCCGCAGAGCCGCAGGGTACGTCGGAGCGCTATGAAGAGCCGAAGTTCGTTTCGTTCGGTGGAACCGAGTTCGGTTCTGATTTCGCCGCCCCCGCCGCTGAGCCGGATATTACGCAGGAGCCGCGCGACGCGTTTGAAGTTTTCCAGCCGGAACCAGTTCCCGAGTGGGAAGAACCTGCGGAATCTGCTGAACCTTCCGAACCCCAGGAGGAGCCGTCTCAGCCCGAGCCAGTTCCGGAGCCTGCGCCCCGCCCCAAGGTGATAAAGAAAAACGCCGCGGCTATCTCAGCCTACGGAAAGATCGCGGGAACTCCGCTTGCAAGAGCCGACGGCTACGAGGCAGTATCCCGTCCGGAGCCTGTGGAGCCGCTGGAGCCTGCGAAGCCCTCTGAGCCTGTAAAGCCTGTGGATTCGCCCGCAGAGCCGGAATCCGCCGAAAAGGATCCGTTCTGGGAGATAGGTTCGATATTCGACGTGCTGGAGCAGTCCGAAAACGACATGAGCCGCAGCTCGACAATGACCGCGCTCAGCGAGCCGGATTCCTCCGAGCCGCATGGAACAGCGTTTGAACGGGAATCAGCCCAGCCGTCTGAGCCGCCAGAACCGGCTGAACGTCCCGCGCCGGCTGAGAAACCGGCGGCGAAGCGTACCGCGCACAGAAAGCCGCTACACCAGCCGGAGGTAACTTCCGCGCAGGCAGACTCAGGTGAAATGCGCCGCCAGACCAAGAAGCGCAGTGCCCCGGCTGAGGCTCCGCAACCCGAGACAAAGGCTCCGGAAGCGCACGCAGAGCCGCAGGAGATACCGTCGGGAATATGGACGGAGGAGCGCCACCTTTTCGATCCTGACGATCACGGAATGACTCCGCATGAGGAGCTGAACATGCTCAAGGACAAGAAGCGCGGCAGGTCGAGCAAGACTCAGCGCCTTTTCGACGCGATAATGCGCGAGTCCGACGATAACCCCAATTTCCGCAAAAAGTAATTTAAGTGAATTTGCGCTTTTACTTAGCTAAATCATCGTTTAATACTGCTTTACGGAAATTTTATTGTCAGAATTGTGAAAAATCTGTGATGTAATCGTTTGAAATTTGTATAATATTACAATTGAAAAAAGGTTCGTAATGTTATAAAATATATGTATGGACGTGCATGGATAAATATGCCGTTCGAGATTATTATGGAGGATTTTCTATCATGAAGATTACTAAGATTCTTGGTGCTGCTTCTGCAGCAGTAGTAAGCGCAGCCGTTATGGCAGCTTCCGCAGGCGCTTACGAAGCATTCCTGATGTACGCTTCTTCCGACTGGTCTGTACAGTGCATGGACGCTACATCTGAGAACGCTACTACAGCTGATGTTACCGGCGACGGTACATACACCGTTGCTATAAGCGGCTTTGAGTGGGAGGACGAGGAGACCGCTGAGATGGTTCCCGCTACCGCTACAGGCGCTACTGTATTCTGCGTAGATATCGACGGTCTGGCTAACGCTCTTGGCTGCGGCAAGGACGCTGACGGCTATGACGCTCTCCAGACTGCGGCTGAGAAGATGGCTTTCGCTCAGGCAACTGGTCTGACCATCTCCGATGTAGTTATCACTGCTACCAACTCTGACGGTACTTCCACCGACATCGCTGTTGACGAGAGCAAGCTCTACTACGGCGACATCGAGGGCAACGGCAAGATCAGACTTGAGATCTACAACGCATACGGCGACACCTCTAAGGACGCTCCTATCGACCCTGCTGGCTTCTCCTTCGATGACGCTCTGTCCGTAACCTTCACCGTTTCTGGTACTGGCATGGGCGACGCTGCTGCTGACGACAACGCTGCTGACGCTGCTACCGTTGACGCTGAGGCTCCTGCTGACAACGCTGCAGCTACCGATTCCAAGGGTTCTCCTGACACCGGCGTTGAGGGTATCGCAGTAGTTGCTGGCGTAGCTGCTCTGGCTGCTGGTGCTGTTATCGTATCCAAGAAGAGAGGCTAATTTAAGCGCTCTTAGCTTGATACAAAAGCTCAACATTGAACGGCATCGCTTCGGCGGTGCCGTTTTTGCGTATAAGGGTCTTTTCACGTAATGGGCGAGTTTCAGAATTAAAAATGCTGATTCAATGAAAAATACGGAAATGTACAAATTGTCTGAAAAAAGTCCTTGACAAGATCGGTTCTTTGATGTAAAATATAGATAGCGAAGGATCCGTGAGATGAATTGCGGCTTTGCAGAAAGGAATCAAAATGGCAGATAATGATAATGTGATCATCGACGAAAACGGCGAGTCTGTTACCATCAAGGACGATTCTGGGAAGCCCGCAGTTTTCCATTTCTTTGAGGAGACCTACATTCCCCTCGACGATGAGGACGGCGTTACTACAGAGTTCGAGTGTATCGCAAGCATGGAGTATGAAGGTGTGATTTATTACGCGCTGCTCCCTAAGCCGGAAAACGAGGACGACGAGCCGGAAGAGTTTGTAGTTCTGAAGGGCGAGGAAGACGGCGACGAGCTTCTGTTCTCCTCGATAGACTCCGAGGAAGAGAACCAGCGCATAGGTGAGCTTTTCCTGAAAGGTCTTTTCTCAATGGAAGAAATGGACGGCGGAGAAGACGATATCTTACAGTAATAATTCAGAGTATTCTGTAGATACTATTAAAGCTGACTTACTGCCTTGTTCGTGCGGATATGTTGTTATGAATCCGAACATGTTATAATTGGGATCTCGACTCTGGCGGCGGATTGCAGACCTCCCGTACTGCGGAAGATAGGGAGCGTGAAACCATCAGGCGACCTTACCCACCCTGCTGAGTAGCGGGTTTTATTAAGCATATCTACGGCAAGGCGGTTTGACTGAATATCAGGCGGAGGAGCTTTAGGTTTCTCCGCTTTTTATTTCCTGTGCCGGGAAGTCGATGAATTACGCCAGCAAGCGGTTTAAACGAGTCCTTAAATGCGAATTCAAATAAAAAATGCGCCCTGCTTTCGCAGGACGCATTTCGTATTTTAGGAGATCAAACCTTGACCTTAACAGTCTTGGTGTAGTCGCTGTAGACCTTCTTGCCGCCAACAGTGGTATAAGCGCGGACCTTGAAGAAGTAGGTCTTGCCGCTCTTGAGACCGCTCTTGGTGAAGGAAACTGTAGCGGACTTGGAAATAGTTCCTGCCTTGGTGAACTTACCTTTCGCGGAGGCAGCCATGTAAACTTCGTATCCGTTGGCGCCGGTGGACTTGCTCCATGTGATCTTCGCAGCGCCGCTCTTTGCCTTCTTAGCGCTTACCTGAGCCGGAGCCGGAGCCGCAGCCTTAACGGATACAACGGAGCTGTACGCGGAAATCGCCTGCTTACCGTCGGAGTTAACATAGCATGCGACCTTGTAGTAGTAGGTCTTGCCCTTGGAAAGGCCCTTGTCGGTGTAGGAGTTGGTTGTTGCGCTGCCGACCTTCTTGAAGGTGCCGTTCTTGGAGGTGGAACGATAGATGTTGTAGCCGGTAACGTTCGGGATCTCCTTCCATGTCAGCTCTGCCGAGGTAGTGGTCTTTGCTGTTGCAGTAAGGTTCTGGGGCTTATCCGGTGTAACCGAGAAGGTCACGGAAGCGGAAGCGCCGCTTACTGTATAGGCTGTGATGGTAGTGATACCGGTCGCTCTCGCGATAATGGTGCCGTCGTCGGATATGGAAGCAACGTTAGGGTTGGAGCTCTTGAGCACGTAAACGTTGTTGAACTCGCCGCCTGCGGGTGTTGCAGTTACCTTGAGGGTTACTTTCGCGCCGGGAGCAGCTTCGGTGGTACCGGATATTGCAACGCTTGTGGGAGCGCTGTAGCTCTTCATGTTTACAACATCGTAGTGAGACCAGCCGTCAGCATACTTTGAGGGGTAATATGTATATGTACCGGTCACTGCGGTGCTGGAGAGGTCTGTGAAGTTGTAGTAGTCGCCGCCGAATACGATATTCTTTAAAGCGGTGCAGCCGGAGAAGATGTACTTCTTAATAACGGAAACGCTGGAACCGATGTATGCATTCTGTAAGGAAGTGCAGCCGGAGAACGCTTCTTCTGAGATGGTCTTTACCTTGTTGGGAATGAAGATCTCGGTAAGACCTGTGCAGTCCTTGAAAGCCATTTCGCCGATGGTTTTGAGCTCGGTGGAAAGGGAAATGCGCTTGAGGCTTGCGCAGCCGTTGAATGCGTCCTTGGCGATAGTTTTTACTGTATCGGGAATATTGATGGACGCAAGGGAACTACAGCCGGAGAATGCGGCAACTCCGATATCAGTGGTATAGGAGGGAAGCGCAGCTGTAGTCAGCGACTTGCACCCGGTGAATAATCCGTCGGGAATCACGGTAGCCTTGCAGCTGAGGTCTGCGCTGATAAGAGCGATACAGCCGTTGAATGCGTTGGTGCCGATGGTCGTAACGGAGTTCGGGATCGTGATACCAGTCAGGGAAGAGCAGTTGAAGAATGCGTCGCTTCCGATGGTAACAAGAGTGTCAGGAAGAGCAACTCTCTCAAGTGAGATATAACCCTTGCAGACTCCGGTGCCGATCTCTTCAATGCCGTTTGCAAACGACACGGTAGTTACGGAAGCCTTAGTATTGTTGTTGTTAAGGGCTGTGACCTTCTTAACACGCTGACCGTTGACCTTTGAAGGAACCGAGATGGTTCTGCTCGTGCCGATGAATCCGGTGATAGTCACACCGCCGTTTTCAAGCTCGTACTTCCACTCGCCGTCTGTAGCGGCGGAAGCGCTCTTAAAGCAGAAAACTGATGTCAGGGACAGCAGCATTACCAGAGCCAGCAGAAAGCTCCCGGCTTTCTGTGATGTTTTTAAAACCATGATAAAAACCTCCTGTAAGATAGCTTGGGTATTGGCTTTAGATACAATTTATTATAGCATGTTTTCCGGTTATTTTCAAGGGCTTTTCACGGTTTATTCCTTGTACAGTCACTAATTGTACATATTTCATAATTTGGAAGGGTGATTTTTGGAAGGTGAATTTTCGATATTTTTTTGCAGATGTCAGGAAAAATTCCCCCGGTTTGTGTTATTATTAAAGCGGATACTTCCGCAGGCAGCAGGTCTGCCGGAAAGGTGGGAAATATATGATCAATCTGACTCAGGACACTGTAGGCGGCATGTTCGATAAATACGCGGACATGGTCTACCGTATCGCCCTGAATATCGTGAAAAGCCGCGAGGAGGCTCAGGACATCGTAATGGAGACGTTCCTGGCGCTGATAAAGCAGGAGTATTTCGAGAGCGGGGACCACGTCAAGGCGTGGCTGATACGCACGGCGCAGAACAAGGCGCTGAACGTCATGAAATCCGGCAGGATACGCCGGAACGTCCCGCTGGACGAATTCCTTGAGAACACGCTCAGCGCTCCGGCAAGCGACAGCGAGCACGAGCTGCTCGACCTTGTGATGAGGCTCCCGGACAAGCTGAAAACCACAGTCTACATGTTCTATTACGAGGATATGACCGCGGCGCAGATAGCCGGGGCGCTCGGCATAAGCGAGAACACGGTCTACAAGCGCCTGGAGCGCGGACGCAGCGCACTTAAAATAAGTTTAGAGGAGGACGCGATATGAACAGAAAAGATTTTAAGTCGGCATATGATAAGATCACGCTCTCCGATGAGTGCAGAGCGGAAATGAAGAACAAGCTCATGGCGGCGATGGAGCAGAAGAATTCCTCCGGCGAATTCGAGGACGACGGGCTGCTCCACTCCACGCAGGAAATAAAGCTCGCCCCGAGGAAGCGCAGCGCCGGGAAAACCGCCGCGATAGCAGGTTCGGCGGCGGCAGTCATCGCGGTGTTCGCAGTGGGGGCGGGCGTAATGCTCAGCCGGAACGGCATGCCTCAGCCGCAGCCGGTGACTTCAAACGGCACGCAGGAAACCTCCGATATGCCGCAGACTGCGGAATCCACCGAGCCGGAGACGTTCGAAGAACAGGACGACGGGACCAGCATAAAGACCGCATGCGGAACTATGCGTTTCCAGGAGCTTTCCGAAACCAGCGCGGAGCATTCAGAGCCGGGACAGCAGTTCGCGGACAGCGCGGCGGCGGTCACGGAAATGCGCACGAGGTGGTTCAAAAGAACATTCAGCTCCCTCGGCTGGGATCAGATATACGCACAGAACCACGGGCTTGAAATGTACGATGATACCGACGGCGGCGATGATATCACCGATACGCGCCCACTGGGCGAGGAAGTCCCCTACTCGGACGGCTACTACAGCGACACGGGAATGACCCTCATCTACCGCAGTGAGGACGGCACAAAGCAGGCTAATCTCAGCATTTCCACGGTGGAGAATGAGTTCATTCCGATAACCCTGCCTGACGGCGGCTACCTGACCGCGCCCGGCGAGCCGGAGAGCCTTTTCTCGCGTGAAAGCTATGCCAACTTCATCGACCCGGCATATGACCTCGAAATGTGCGTCGGGACTTACACCGACGGCACGGACACCTACTACACGGCGTACTATTACATTGATTCGGCAAGTCCCGAGGCGTACGTCCGCATAGACGCGAAGAACATCACCCGAGATCAGTTCATCGGCTGTATCGCGAAGAACACCTATCAGTACCGCATACAGGATCACATGGGACTGTATGACGCTGACGGAACGGCGATATACACCGGGTACACCAACACGGACGACAAGGGCTTTGAAATAATTCTCCCTGGCCCGAAAAAGCAGGAGACCGAGTGGGGCACGCTGAATCTCAATCAGCTTACTTTCTATTGCCTGACAGGCGATGCCTACTACTATGGCGGAAACTGCTGGAATATTGAGTATGACCAGCCTGTGGACGGCGGCGATGTTCCTTACTACACGCTTGACGAGATACCGGAGCTTACCGGCGTCGACATGATGAACAAGCTGACTATACCGGACGAATTTGCAGCCGGAAGCGGCAATACGACAAAGCTCGTATACCGCGCGGCGTACGAGGGGATTTATAATGAAGGCTCGGCGGACTGGGCTAAGGACACGGGGATCAACACCGAAATGCTCCCCGGCGACGACCCGGAGGAATTCGCGGAGGCTCAGAAGTATGTCGGTACCTATATCAACATTGACGACAACGGCGTTGAAACTGAAATTCCCGACCACTACCTCACTGATAAGGTCGATTACTTCAAGAACAAGAAGCGCACCAGCTTCTATGCGAACCTGATTTTCAAATGCGGCGAAAGAGAGATTTCCGTTAAGGTGCTGGACGACTGGAGAATGTACGGAAGCCTGGCAACGTTCGGGCGGTACCCCGTCAAGGAAAGCCCCGAGTTCATTACCGGTGCGGAGGGCAACGGCGAGGTCTGCGCAGGCTGGGGCGCAATGAACGGCGACAATGTTTACATCGGCGGCTTCAGGAATGCGGACGGCAGGTACGTGGTAGTTGAAGCGCGCAATGTAGGCTGCCGCGATTTCACAAGGATTCTGGCGCAGCTTTACACAGGGGAGGTCGACCCGCCGGCGGGCGCTATGGTGCGTTACCCTGACTACGCGTTCAATATTGACTATGGATATCAGATAGATTCTCCAATCGGGCGTATCTGGTTCAATCAGCCTGCGCTGATGGACTACGCTCCGGCAGACGATATTGAGTACTTCAAGAGCGCCGATGAAGCGGCGGAAGCGGAGCAGTCGGTTCTCGGCAGGGACTTCATTAAGCTCATGAAGAAGCGCGGCTGGGTGCTCCAGCCCGGCGAGTCCGCGGTTTTACAGACCAACGGCGACGGCGCTCCCGCAGGCGTTTCGCTGTATTTCGACAAGGGTGGAAAGGTCGCGCGCGTGAACTTCGGGCAGTTCGACATCTATTCCGACCTGCGCATAACTCTTCCGGACGGCAGGGTGCTGCGTATGGGCGGCGACGGCTACGAATCATCCATAACCAGCGCCGATGTATTCATGGAGCGTCATTATCTTGATATTTCCGGGGACTGGCAGGCGGGCTTCTGCGGCAGAATAGACTGCGGCGTGCCTTTCTACCGCTTTGCGACAGCGAGTGATTCAAAGCTGGTGGCATGGAGCGTAGAGACATGCGGCGCTGACGAATCCGACCTTATGGATATTATTGCAATGGCTCTGTACGGCGTTTCAGACAGCGATCATTTTTCCCTGGGCAGCAAGGTAGGCGAGGACTTCGACATCAGCGGATACGAGTATGGCTCGGAGTTTGACACGGAATACGGCTATATCACTCCGAATCCGATGGTGAGGTATGACGATTCCGACATGAGATTTACCTCCGATACCGGCGAGCAGGAAATCTCTGCTGAGAAAGCGGCGGTATTTGCTGCGGCAAATACGCCCGGCGGAACTGTGAACGTACCTTTTGAGGCGGACAGCGTTACGAAGCGCACCGCGGCCGCAGACGGCGGTTACGTTTCCGAGGGCGTGACCTGGAAACAGGGAGATACAAAACTGCTGAAGATTAACTTTATAACCAACGGCGACGCGCTTCCCGGCTACGGCGAGGAGTTCGGCACGGAAAACATACAGCCTACGCGCACATGGCTTGATAAAACCGGAAAGCGGGTAAGGGTAGTTGCGGCGGGCGCGAAGGTGCCAACCGGAGATTACTGGCTGTACGCAATAAACGATTCCGACGACGGAAATTACACCACCGTGACCGCAAAGGGGCTTTCCATCGAGGAATTCGCAAAGATACTTCAGGAGGTATACGTTAATAACTAACATAAAACCAGGGCTGCATTATTGCAGCCCTGGCTGTTTTGCGGCGTACGCCCTAAATAGGTGTACAATCGAACTCCTCCGGCGAAGCCGGAAACAATAATTCCGCATTCCGAATTCTGAATTCCGAATTTCAGAGTATCCCGAAGTGCTCGAGCAGGATCTTTACGCCGATGAGAATTAATATCACGCCGCCTGCGGCTTCGGCTTTGGTCTTGTATTTTGTTCCGAAAACTCCGCCGGCCTTAACTCCGCCGCAGGATATCGCGAATGTAGTCACGCCGATGATAAGCACTGCACAGACCGTGTTGAGAAGCTGGTTTCCTGAGAAAAGCTCCACGGGAACGCACGCGAAGGTGACTCCGACGGCGAGGGCGTCGATACTGGTAGCCACAGCGAGCATGAACATAGTCCTGACGTCCATCTTGTTGGTTTCCTTTTCCTCGTCCTTTGAGAGAGCCTCCCGGAGCATGTTGCCGCCGATGAGCACCAGCAGCCCGAACGCTATCCAGCTTGACACCGCCGAGATTACGTTCTCGAACGCCGCGCCGAGAAGATACCCGATCATCGGCATGAGCGCCTGGAATCCGCCGAACCACGCGCCGCATATCAGCATGTGGCGGGGCTTCACTCCGCCCATCGCCAGCCCCTTACAGACTGACACTGCAAACGCGTCCATTGATAATCCAACAGCCAGAAGCAGTAATTCGATAAGTCCCATAATATACCGTCCTTTGTTTTCCCGGACGCAAAAAAGCAGGCGCATATGCACCTGCCTGACAGCTTATCAGATGAGAGAGCGCACATACTTCTGCCGGAAGCACCCGGCGTTATATGTGAGTCTCGCCATTCAAGATATGCCAGACGTTTCCGTCAGTATGTTGACATATCGCTGCATTACGTCAGCCGGCTACTCCCTCGATGTTATCTTATGTTAACATATTTCCGCCGGTTTGTCAAGGAAAAATACGGCGATTTTCCTATTTCGTCAGTTTGTATAAAAAAACAGAAATTACCCCTTGACAAAGTGGAGAAAGTGTGGTAGAATAACGATGTACATAAAAGCACATAAACCGTTGAGCAGGAGAAGTAGGGTCTGCCGATGCGCTCCAGAGAGCCGTGCAATGGTGCGAGCACGGTGCGTATGCATTCACGAATGGACCTGCGAGGGCAAACTGAAACGGGCGGTCAGGGTTCAGGGCTGTTCGGTGCGGTCAGCATGGCTGAAGCATTGAACGGGCTCCGGCAGATCTTACGGAGTAGGGGCGACGTGGCTGCACGTTACAGCAGGAGCGTTTTGCATTAGAGTACATAGTGCAGACCGCAGGCGAGAGCGTCCGAAAGGGCGAATTTGGGTGGTATCGCAGGAGAGATCTTGTCCCATTAGAGGGGCAGGATTTTTTTATTTTCCGGGTACTTTCACGAACAAAAGGAGAAACATCATGAGAAAGACACACATCGCAAAGTTCCTGGGCGCTGCAATGGCGCTGACTATGGCGTTCACCGGCTGCGCTTCCAACGGAACCAGCAGCACCGCTTCCGACAGCGCGGCTGACGGCTCCGCTGCTGAGGGCGCAAAGAGGATCGGCATTATCCAGTACGCTTCTCACCCCTCCCTTGACAACTGCTACGAGGGCGTTAGACAGGGTCTGGTAGAGGCTTACGGCGAGGACGGCGTTATCATCGACCTCCAGAACGGTCAGGGCGACGGCGCTGCCTGCGATTCCATATCCGCAAACTTCGTTTCCAAGGGCTACGACATGATCTACGCCATCGCTACTCCGGCTGCGCTTTCCGCGTACTCCGCAGCGAACAAGTCAGATATCCCGGTAATTTTCTGCGCAGTTTCCGACCCGGTAGCCGCAGGTCTTACCGAGAGCTTGGAGGCAGGCTACAACAACTGCAACGGCACCTCTGATATCCTCGACTTTTCCGCTCAGGTGGATCTCATTCAGTCCATTCAGCCGGACGTAAAGAAGATCGGCGTGCTCTACACCACCACCGAGGCTAACTCAATGTCTCAGCTCGAGTCCTTCAAGGCAGTATGCACAGAGAAGGGCATCGAGGTAGTTGACCAGGGCGTTTCCGGCGCGGCTGATATCCCGCAGGCTGCCACAACTCTGGCTTCTCAGGTTGACTGCATCAACAACTTCACCGACAACAACGTTGTAAACAACCTCTCTATCGTTCTTGAGAAGGCAAACGCCGCTAATATCCCGGTTTACGGCTCCGAGATCGAGCAGGTCAAGAACGGCTGCCTCGCTTCCATCAGCATCGACTACATCGCGCTCGGCAAAAAGACCGCTGAGATGGGCGTTGAGGTCCTCAACGGCACCGACCCCAAGACCATGGCTGTAGGTACTATCTCCGACGGCACACCGGTCATCAACTCCGAGGTAATGGAGAAGTTCGGCTTCACGGTTCCTGAGAAGTACGCCGACGCCGAGATGGTGACCACAAACTCCGAGGCAGACGCTGCGTAATAAGCGCGTTATTTCAGATCTGGAAAGGGACAGATAATGACACTGGTAATTAACATTCTGATAGACATTCTCAATGAGGGGCTGATGTATGCGCTCCTTGCAATGGGAATGTACATAACTTACAGTATTCTGGACTTCCCGGATCTGTCTGTAGACGGCACGTTCCCGTTGGGCGCGGTGCTAAGCGGCGTGCTGATAATCCAGGGCGTCGACCCATGGCTTTGCCTGGTGATCTCGTTTGCGGCTGGAATGGCTGCCGGAGTCCTCACGGGACTTATGCATGTGAAGCTTCGCATTACTCCGCTGCTCTGCGGTATCATCATGTACACCGCGATGCTCTCCGTGAACCTCGTCATACTCAAGGCGGGTACCGACGGAAAGGCGGTCGCTTCCTTCTTCACTAAGAACACGATATTCAATTCCGGCATTGCTTCGCTTATCCCCAAGAACATCGGCGAGGGCGGATTCTACATCAGGACCGTGGTGATCGCGCTTATTCTTGTTATCGTGTGCAAGCTCCTGCTGGATCTCTACCTCAAGACCAAGCACGGACTGCTTCTGAGAGCCACCGGCGCCAACGATAAGTACACCGTAATGCTCGGCAGGAATCCCGGCTCCATGAAGATTTTCGGTCTTGCCCTCGGCAACGGATTCGCGGCGCTCGCCGGTTCGGTCATCGCGCAGAACAAGGGCTCCGCTGACCAGCAGATGGGTATAGGCATGGTAGTTCTGGGTCTTGCTTCCGTAATTATCGGACTCAGCCTGTTCAGACGCGTGAAGTTCATGAAGGGCACCACAATGGTTATCCTGGGAAGCCTCGTGTACAAGGCGGCTTACCAGATCGTGCTCTCCCTCGGTATCCCGACGGATTTCAACAACCTGATGAAGGCGCTGATATTCCTCGTTGCGCTTGTGCTCGGCGGAAGCGAGCTGAGGAAGCTCATAACCTCCCTCGGCAAAAAGCCCGAGCCGGTGAAGTCTGACAGCAAGCTTGCGCTCAGCAATATCACGAAGGTGTTCAACCGCGGGACCGTCGATGAGAGCAAGCTGTTCGACAACTTCACGCTCGACGTCAACGACGGGGACTTTATCTCCGTTGTAGGCTCCAACGGCAGCGGCAAGACCACCATGCTGAATATCGTCTGCGGCGGTATCCAGCCGGATTCTGGCGCGGTAGTGTTCAACGGAGAGAACATCGTGCTCTCGAAGGAGTACGAGCGCGCACGGAAGATAGGCAGAGTGCTCCAGGACCCGAAGATGGGAACCTGCGGCAGCCTTACTATCCTCGAAAACCTCGCGCTTGCGGACAATAAGCTCCACCCGTTCGGACTTTCACCGGCGGTGAACAGAAAGCGCGAGGAGCATTACAAGAAGCTGCTCGAAAGCTGCGGAATGGGTCTTGAGAACCGCATGGGCGTGCTGGCAGGCTCGCTTTCCGGCGGACAGAGACAGGCTCTTGCGCTGATAATCGCGACTATGGCTGACATCGACCTGCTGATACTAGACGAGCATACGGCGGCGCTTGACCCCAAGTCCTCCGAGACGCTCATGAAGATCACCGAGAAGGTCGTCAAGGAAAAGCACCTCACTACGCTGATGGTCACGCATAACCTGCGCTTCGCGGTGGAGTACGGCTCAAGACTTGTTATGATGCACGGCGGCAGCGCTGTTATGGATATCGACGGCGAGGCTAAGAAGAACCTTGTTGTGGACGATATCCTCGGCAAGTTCAACGAAATAAGCATTGAGTGCGGCAACTAACCGCAAAGAACGCAAACTGAATTACAGGGCGGTCAGTCGAAAGCTGCCGCCCTTTGTTTTTGAGAGGCAGACATGGGTAAAAACGAGGTTCTGAAACAGTATTTCGGACACAGCGAATTCCGCCCCGGTCAGGGCGATATAATCGACCACATTCTCGCCGGGCAGGACTGTCTCGGCGTAATGCCCACCGGCGCGGGAAAATCGGTCTGCTTCCAGGTTCCGGCGCTGATGTTCAGCGGGACGTCCATCGTTATTTCACCGCTTATCTCGCTTATGAAGGATCAGGTGGAGGGTCTGCGGCAGTCCGGCGTCAACGCGGCGTTTATCAACAGCTCCCTTGACCTGTGGGAGTACCGCCAGGTGCTGGACAACGCTTCCTCAGGACTGTACAAAATACTCTACGTAGCCCCGGAGCGCCTGACTGCGGACGGGTTCCTGGGCATGTGCAGGGGACTGGATATTCCGCTTGTGGCAGTGGACGAGGCGCACTGCGTATCCCACTGGGGGCAGGATTTCCGTCCGAGCTATCTGAAGATCTCCGAGTTTGTGGAGCAGCTCCCGAAGCGCCCGGTTCTGGCTGCGTTCACTGCGACCGCGACTGATATCGTCAAGGACGACATCGTGCGCATTCTGGGACTGCGGCAGCCGTTTTCCGTCACCACCGGATTCGACCGCCCGAACCTATATTTCGAGGTACGCCCCACCGAGCAGCGTAACAAAAACGCGGTGCTCCTGGGAATAATCCGCGAAATGCAGGGACGCAGCTCGATAGTGTACTGCTCCACCCGGAAAAACGTGGAGGCGGTGACGGACTTCCTGCGGCTCAACGGCGTTAACGTCCGGAGCTACCACGCCGGAATGCCCGACGACGAGCGCCGCAGCGCCCAGGAGGATTTCACCTACGACCGCTGTAACGTGATAGTCGCCACAAATGCGTTCGGAATGGGCATTGACAAATCCGATGTGGCTCTGGTGGTGCATTATAACATGCCGAAGGATCTCGAGAGCTACTACCAGGAGGCGGGCAGAGCCGGCCGCGATGGAAGTCCGGCGCGGTGCATACTGCTGTACAGCAAAGGGGACGTCCGCACTGCGGAGTTCATCATCGACCACGGCAGGGAGGAGTCCGGGCTGACCCCGGCGGAGCAGGAGAAAATGCGGCTGCGCGATCACGAGCGCCTGAAGCAGATGACGTTCTACTCCACGACCCCGCGGTGCCTGCGGCATTTCATACTGAACTATTTTGGGGAGGATTCCCCGGCGGAGTGCGGAAAGTGCAGCAGCTGCAACGCCGAAATGGACACTCTTGACATCACGGTGGAGGCGCAGAAGGTGATATCCTGCGTGTACCGGCTCAAACAGCGGGGGCGTTCCGGCGGGAAGGTGCTGGTAAGCGGGATACTCTGCGGCAGCGAGAGCGAACAGATAAAGGAAGGCGGCTACGATACCCTCTCCACCTACGGCATAATGAAGGACGTCAGACAGACCTATGTCCGGGAGATAATCGACCATCTGGAGCTTCAGGGGCTGCTTTCAGTCAGCGATGATTACCACACGCTGGAGATAACTCCGGATGGCGACGAGTTTATAAGGTCGCGGCGCACGCTGCTGATGAAGCGCTCCAAGCGCGCTGCGGACATCAGCGCGGTAACGCAGTTCAGCAATTCCGACGGCGTTGAGGATCCAGAGCTGATGAAGCGGCTCAGGGAACTGCGCAAGAAGTTCGCCGACACGCTGGGAGTTCCGGCGTTCGTGGTGTTCTCGGACGCTTCGCTCAGGGATATGTGCGCGAAAAAGCCCGCCACAAAGCAGGAGTTCCTGTGTATCTCAGGCGTGGGCAGCGTCAAGGCGGAACGCTACGGGAAGGACTTCGTCAGAGTGGTGTCCGAGTACCTTAATGAAAAGAATTCGTAAAAAATAACAAAAGCACTTGCAATACCAGCCGATTTATGCTACAATATAATTAAGGTAATATTCAATATAAAAGGGGGCATTGTCATGTCAGAGAATACAGATGGCAAGATTATCCATTCGGAGGTGGAAGTATCGATTGATCCCAATTGCACCACCGCATTTATGACCATATCCGAACCCGCGGGCGGCGGGCTTGACGTGACCCCTGAGAAGGCAATGGCGGCTATCCGCGCTAAGGGGATAGCCTTCGGCGTGATAGAAAGCGCGGTCAGCGAAGCTGTGGAGCAGCGCCGCTATGGCGAGAACGTCTGCGTTGCGCGCTGGAAGCCTCCGGTGAACGGCGTAGACGGCACGATAGAGTATTACTTCAAGAAGGAAAGCACGTTCAAGCCGATCGAGGACGAAAACGGAAACGTGGATTACAAGAACCTGGGGTTAGTACGCAACATCTACCATGGAACTCCGATCGCGAAGATAACTCCCCCGACGGAGGGAACTCCGGGAACGGACATCATGGGAAAGCCGGTCGCACAGAAGCATGGCGTCCCGGCTAAATTCAGCGTGGGCAAGGGAACTGAGCTTGTGAACGACGGCACCGAGATAATAGCCTCCGTTGACGGCAATCTTGTGTACACAAACGGTTCGTTCTGCATTGAGGAATCACTGCTGATACGCGGCGACGTCGACGTATCCAGCGGCAATATCGACTTCATCGGCGACATCATGGTTAAGGGCAATGTAATGGAGGGGTTCTCCGTTACATCCAAGAAGAACGTCACGATATTCGGAACGGTGACGAACGGCACGGTCACAGCCGACGGCAACATTACAATAAAGCTGGGAAGCATAAACTCCAAGCTTCGCAGTGAAAAGGGCAGCATAAAGCTGGATTTCTGCCAGAACAGCAGCGTATGGGCGGCGTTCAACGTGGAAGCGTCCTCGTTCATAGGCGGCGACGTCTATGCGGGCAAGAAGCTCATCGCCAGCGGCAAGGGCATACTTGTCGGCGGAAAATACACCGCGCTTGAGGATATCTCCGCGTCGGTGATAGGCTCCGACAACTACACCAAGACGATGATAACCCTCGGCAACAACGCGGTCCTCTCCGAGGAGATGGAGGGTCACAAGCACAAGGTAGCAGAACTTGAAGACAAGCTCGACCAACTGAGGAAGATAGTTACGACCCTGACGGAGATGGCGAAGGTCAGCAAGCTTTCGCCGCAGCGCGAGCAGATGAAGGTTGAAGCTATGCGTTCACGGTTCCAGATTCAGGGCGAGATAAAGCGGCTCAACAACCGCATCGCGGAGATCGAGACCACCCTCGAGCGCAAGCAGAATCTGTCCATTTCCTGCAAGAAAGCGTTCTACCCCGGCGTTACGCTGAGGATAAATTCCTACGTGTACCCGGTGAACGTGATGACTCCGCACTCCAAGGCGACCATCAGCGACAACGAGATAGTAATGATCCCGCTGTGATTTTATTTGAATGTGTACATACCGGAGGTTTTACAGCCTCCGGTATTTTTGTGAAAAAATGATGAAAATTTAATAACGCCTCTTGACTTAGAGTGGACTCTAAGTGCTACAATAATTTCATGAAATAACCGGGCATATCCGGAATAAAATGGAGGAAACAACATGTATCTTGAGAAAATCAATTCCCCGGCGGACGTAAAGAAGCTCAGCTCTGATGAGATGAAGAAGCTCGCGGAGGAAATGCGCACCGCGCTTATAAAGAAGCTGAGCGTACACGGCGGTCACTGCGGCCCGAACCTTGGCATGGTGGAGGCGGTGATCGCGCTCCATTACGTTTTCGACTCCCCGAAGGACAAGCTGGTGTTCGACGTATCGCACCAGACCTACTGCCACAAAATGCTCACAGGCAGAAATTACGCGTTCCTTGACGAATCCAGGTACGACGACGTTACCGGATACTCCAGCCAGCATGAGAGCGAGCACGATCATTTCACGATGGGTCACACATCAACTTCCGTGAGCCTCGCATGCGGACTTGCAAAGGGACGCGATCTCTGCGGCGGCTCCGAGAACGTAGTTGCAGTTATCGGCGACGGTTCCCTGTCCGGCGGCGAAGCGCTGGAGGGTCTGGATTACGCATACGAGCTTGGCTCCAACCTTATCATCGTTGTAAACGACAACCAGATGTCCATTGCCGAGAACCACGGCGGTCTCTATGAGAACCTGAAGCTCCTGCGCGAAACCGGCGGAAAGGCTGAGTGCAATCTGTTCCGTGCGATGAACCTCGATTACGTATACGTCGGCGAAGGAAACGACGTTGACGCCCTTATAAAGGCGTTCACCAGCGTTAAGGACTCAAAGAAGCCCGTAGTAGTCCACATCGTCACCGAGAAGGGACGCGGATACGCTCCGGCGGTCAAGGACAAGGAGTCCTGGCACTGGCACATGCCGTTCAACATCGAGACCGGCGAGATGACCATGCAGGGCGGCGGCGAGGATTACGGCGACCTTACCGGAAAGTACATGCTTGAAAAGATGAAGCGCGACCCGAAGGTCTGCATGATAACCTCCGGAACCCCCGCTGTCGGCGGATTCTGGAAGAGCCGCCGCGACGAGGCAGGCAGTCAGTTCATCGACGTTGGAATTGCCGAGGAGCACGCAGTAGCACTGGCTTCCGGCATTTCGGCCCGGGGAGGCAAGCCGGTCTACGGAGTTTACAGCACGTTTGTCCAGAGAACCTACGACCAGCTCCAGCAGGACCTCTGCATTAACAACAACCCCATAACTATCCTGACGTTCGCGGCTTCCGTCTGGGGCATGAACGACGTTACTCACCTGGGAATTTACGATATCCCGATGATGTCGAACATTCCGAACCTGGTTTACCTTGCGCCGACCACCTACGAGGAGTACATCGCAATGCTCGACTGGAGCACGGAACAGCGCGAGCATCCGGTTGCCATCAGGGTTCCCGGCGCGGTTATCCACGGCGAGAAGCCCACTAAGGACTACGGAATACTGAATAAGTACGAGACAGTTCAGAAGGGAAGCGGCGCTGCAATTATTGCGCTTGGTACGTTCTTCGGCATGGGTAAGCAGGCTGCTGAGCTCATCGAGAAGAAGACCGGCGTAAAGCCTACGCTCATAAACCCTGTCTACATCACCGGAATCGACGAGGAGCTGCTGGAGTCCCTGAAGAAGGATCACAAGGCAGTCGTCACGCTTGAGGACGGCATTCTCGACGGCGGCTTCGGCGAGAAGATCGCGAGATTCTACGGAGATTCCGACATGCGCACCGTGAACTTCGGTCTGAAGAAGGAGTTCCTCGACCGCTACGACGCAAACGAGGTTCTGCGCCAGAACTGCCTCACCCCCGAGCAGATCGCAGACAGAGCGGCTGAGCTTATAAAGTAATTCCAGGATAGCGGCAAGTTATTACTTTAAAGCATATCCTGCGATAAGAAACAGATATTTGACATTGACATACCACCTGAGCGAAGCCAGGAAGAACGGCGTAACACGAACCGAGATGGCTGAGATACTCACGCACATTGCGTTTTACGCAGGCTGGCCGAACGCCTGGGCGGCATTCCGTCAGGCAAAGGAGGTCTACGCCGACGACATCACAGAGCAGCACGGCGGATTCTTCGGTCAGGGCGAGCCCAATACAGCCTATGCTAAGTACTTCAAGGGGAATTCCTACCTGAAGCCGCTGACCGACCCGAAGCAGACCGTTTTCATAGCAAACGTGACGTTCGAGCCTGGCTGCCGGAACAACTGGCACACTCACCATGCGGATAAGGGCGGCGGTCAGATACTGGTCTGCGTTGACGGCGAGGGCTGGTATCAGGAGTGGGGCAAGCCCGCACAGAAGCTGATTCCCGGCACTGTAGTGACGATCCCGGCGAATGTCAAGCACTGGCACGGAGCCGCGAAGGGAAGCTGGTTCTCTCACCTTGCGGTGGAGGTTCCGGGGGAGAATTGCTCCAACGAGTGGCAGGAGCCTGTCACCGACGAGCAGTATTACGCAGTTGAATAAGATACCGTACATATTTCATACTTCTGGAGCAGGGCGTTTTGTCCTGCTCCTTTTTTATTCTGACGAAACTATCCACATTGAGCAAATTATAGTTTTCGACAATCCTATCAAAACGTCCCCGCACTTCAATGTAATAATCCGGACATGCCGCGAATAGACTTGTACAAATGAAACGGGGAGGAATGGCACATGATAGCCGCTAAAAACATCAGGACAGTCCCGCTGCGGTTCGCCGCAGGGAAAATATCGCTTCCGCAGGGCAGTATCGCAGAAATACGCCTGCGGACAGGCAGGAGCGCCTGCGCGGTCATGACCGACGGAAGGCTCGTGAAATGCTCTGCGCCGTTCAGCCGTCAGGACATCGGCGAGTGCTTCCTTGAGCTGTGCGGGAATTCTGTGCACAGCTTCGCCCGGGAGATCTCCGAGGGCTACATAACTCTGCCGGGAGGCCACCGGGTGGGATTCTGCGGAACTGCCGTCGAACAGGGCGGCAGACTGTCCACGCTCAAGGACATCTCGTCGCTGAATATCCGGTTCGCAAGAGAGGTGCGCGGCTGCGCGGAGGAACTGTGCGCCAGGGCATTCAGCGGCGGGCTTTGCTCGCTCATAGTTTGCGGGAAGCCTCTTTCCGGAAAAACCACCGTTCTGCGGGATATCGCGCGTATCCTCGGGGATACCCGCCGCGTGGCGGTCGTCGACACCCGCGGCGAGATAGCCGGAGTGTACGGTGGAGTTCCCGCGCTGGATATCGGCGAGAACACCGACGTTCTGAATGGGTACTCCAGAGGCGAGGGAATAATGTGCGCTCTGCGCTCCCTCAGCCCGGAGGTCATTATATGCGACGAGATAGGCGGCGACGCGGAGGAGATACGTCAGTGCATGAACTGCGGCGTGAAGCTGATAGTCTCCGCCCACGCCGGGAGCATTCGCGAGCTTATGAGCCGCCCGGCGCTTCAGGGACTGCTCCCGCTGTTTGAAAGGGCGGCTCTGCTGGAGGAGCGCGGGAGGCTCTCAGAGCTTGCAGATATACCGGAGATATGCTCATGAGGGTCGCGGCGGGGCTTCTGATACTGGTGATATGCTCGGCGTGGGGATTCCGCCGGAGCCTTCTGCTGAAACGGCGCTGTACCCTGCTTCGGGAGCTTCGCCTGCTGGTTGAGCAGTATTCGATCGAGATATCCTGCACCGCTCCCACGCTTGCGGAGCTTGCAGGGAACAGCGGCGGGGAATTCGGGCGGCTTCTGTGCGAGTGCTCCGGTTCGGAGACTGATATACGCCGCGCCTGGAGCAATGCAGTGGACAGGCTCTCCGCAGAGCCTGGCTGCGGCGGCGAGGAGGTCTCCCTGCTGCGGGAACTCGGGCGGGAGCTTGGGACATGCCCGGCGGAAAGCCAGCTTGCGCTGCTGAAGCTGTATTCCGCGCGGTTCGACAAGCTGATATCGGCGGCGGAAAAATCGGCGGAGCAGCAGGGAAGAATGTACCGTTCCGGCGGAGTTCTTGCGGGGCTTGGCGCGGCGGTAATGCTCCTTTAAAAGAAAGGCGTGCAATGGAACTTGACCTGATCTTTAAAATAGCGGCGGTGGGAATAATCGTCGCCGTGCTGAATCAGATCCTGAAAAAGACCGACCACGACGAGCAGGCGATGATGCTTACCGTCGCCGGGCTGGTTATAGTGCTGATGATGCTGATACCGGCTATCGACGAGCTTTTCGGCACGATACGCTCGGTTTTCGGGCTTTGGTGAACTGGTGACGCTATGGATATAACAACGCTTGTGGGGATCGCTGTGCTGTCCGCGGTGCTGTGTATCATAGTCCGGCAGTACAAGCCGGAGATGGCTCTCGGTATAAGCATAGCCTGCGGGGTGCTGATAATGGGCGCGGTTATTGCGATGCTGGCGCCGTCCGTGGAGCTTATCTCGCAGCTTACCGGGGCGGCAGGGCTTGACGGCGGCTATTCACGTACGCTGTTCAAGGCGCTGGCGGTGTGCTACATAACTCAGTTGGGCTCCGACTGCTGCAGGGACGCGGGGGAATCCGCCATCGCCGGGAAGATAGAATTAGCCGGAAAAGCAGCGGTAGTTGTGATCTCCCTGCCGGTGTTCTCGGCGCTTGCGGAGATAGTAACCGGGCTTCTTGGGTGAAACCGGAACGAGATGAGAAAGGACGAAAAATGCGCAGGATACTGCTGACCCTGGCGAAGCTCCTCGCGGTGATCGCCGCCGCTTTCCTGCTGTGCGGGAGCGCCCGGGCTGAAGGCTCCGGGGAGTACGGCGATATAAACAGCGCGCTATCCGACGCAGTTCCGCCGGAGGCCTCCGAGATACTGGAGGGCGGCGGGATAACCCCCGACAACAACGGTGCGGCGGCTCTGTCGTTCGGCGGAGTGCTGGAGTTCCTGCGGGACATGCTGATGGACAGGCTCACTGAGCCGCTGCGGCTGTTCGCGTCGCTGTGCGGCGTGGTGATACTCTGCGCGCTTTCCCGCAGCTCCGCCGACGGCGCGGGAGGGAACATGTCCGGGGTGTTTTCGGCGGTGGGAGTCCTCGCCGGCGCGGGAATGACCACTGCGGCGATATCCGGAGCGCTCCGGGATACGCTGGACGTGCTTTCGGCGGCTTCGGAGTTCATGCTGGTGTTCGTGCCGGTGTTCGCCGGAGTTATTGCGGCGATGGGGAAGGCGGCTGCCGCTTCGGCGGCTAACACGGTCATACTGGCGGCGGCGCAGTTCTTTTCGCAGATCTCAGTGAATTTCCTGACCCCGGTCTGCGGGACGGTGATGGGGCTTTCCGTCACCGGGGCGGTCCACCCTGAAATGAGCACGGACAAGCTCGGGGAGCTGATACGCAAGGCGGCGGTGTGGGGACTCTCTCTGCTGATGACGGTGTTCATGAGCGTGCTTTCCGCGCAGACATTCGTGACGAATTCCGCAGACAACGTGCTGATACGCACGGCGAAGTTCGCGGTCTCCAGCGGAGTACCCATCGTCGGCGGAACGATCTCGGACGCGGTGAACACGGTGCATGCAAGCCTTTCACTGATGCACAGCTCCATCGGGACATATGGTATAGCCGCCGGGATAGTGATACTGCTGCCGTCGCTGATCTCGGTGGTGTGCTATCGGTTCGCACTGACTGCGGCGGAGGCGGTCAGCGAGGTTTTCGGCGTTAAGGAGCTTTCCACGCTTTTCCGGGCGTGCGGGGCGGTCATGTCCATAATAATGGCGGTGATAGTGTGCTTCCTGCTGCTGAACACTATATCCGCAGTGATAATGTTGGCGGCGGGCAGCAGCCAGGCGTAGGGGGACGGGGTATGCAGTTCTTTTCAACGGTTTGCATGGCGGCGATAGCCTCGGCGCTGTTCCGAATGCTGATACCCGAGAACAGATTCGCGAAGCAGATATCGCTGCTGACGGCGGGGCTGTTCATTCTCGCGGGGGTAAACGCGCTCCGGGGCACTGATTTCGACCTGGGCGCAGTCCAGTACAGCTACGAGGACAGCGCGGACTACATCGGATTTTCCGGCGACGTAAACAGGGAGCTTCAGAAGAAAATATGCTCCGAAATGTCGGACAAGGTGTACGCGCTGCTGAACGAGCAGGGAATTTGTCCTGAAGAAGTCCACATTGCGGTTAATATTTCAGGGCTGTACAGCATATCTATTACACAGGTGGAGCTTGTATTCAGCGGAGATCAGTGCTCGGCGGCAGAGGCTGCGGAGGAGTTTCTCACGGGTCGGCTCCCGGAGGAAATACGGGTAACATCGGTGATAAGGGAGTGATGACATGGAGCGGCTCACGGAACGTTTCGGAGGATTTTTCAGCAGGCTTGGGAACGGCAGGTGGCGCAGATTCGTCATCATCGCCGGGATAGCCGCGATAGCGCTGCTTTTCCTGAGCACGGTGATACCCGCGGGAGGCGCACAGCAGCCGCAGGACAGCTCCGCAGAGGACGCCGCCCGCGTCGAGCGGGAGCTTGAGCAGCGCCTGACGGACATCATCTCGCAGATAGACGGCGTGACGTCCCCGCAGGTGATGGTGACGCTCGACCGCACCAGCGAGCGGGTTTTCGCCGAGGAGGTGAAGTCCAGCAGCTCGGGGGATTCCCTGAGTTCGGAGAACAGCCCGGCGCTGACTGGCTCCAAGGACGCGCTCGAAAAGAGCGTGATTCTTCCGAAGGTGCGGGGCGTTGCGGTGGTCTGCGGCGGCGCGGAGAACATGCTGGTGCGCGAGAAGGTGGTGAATACCGCAGCGCGGGTGCTGGATATCGGCGTATCACAGGTGTATGTCACGAATTGATAAGAAAGGAAGCAAGGTCATGAAGCGTTTGAATGTTATTTTAGGGAAGAAGCAGCTCGTAGCTGCGGGGCTCACCGTGCTGCTGGGAACTGCGGTAGCCGTGAATTTCATCTATTCCGGCGGGAAGGACAAGAAGCTGACCGAGCCGGCGGCGGAGGTCTCCGGCACTACATACGGCGAGGCTGATCTTGTCAGCGTGGATAAATCCGGGGAAGCCGCAGACAGCTCGGCGTACTTCGCGCAGGCAAGGCTCGACAAGCAGAGCAGCCGCGAGGAAGCAGCCGAGGTGCTCCAGAGCATGTATCAGGGCGGCGACCTGACGAAAGACGAGCTTGCGGCTGTCGAGGTGGACGCGATGAAGATGGGCGGCTACATTGAAAGCGAGAACAAGATCGAGAGCATGCTGAAAGCGCAGGGCTTCGAGGACGCGCTGTGCTACCTCAGCGACAGCAGCGCGAACATCATCGTAAAGACCCCGGGACTTGACGCGGCGGGGGCGGCGAAGATAAAGAGCACGCTGCTATCCGAGGCGGAGTTCACCAACGACCAGATAACTATTGTCGAGGTCAACTGAATAAAAATACCCTCCCGGGCTTCGGGAGGGTATCGTTATGCTCTGGTTATGAGCGTGGAATTACTTTTCGTCCTTCTTCTCTTCCTCAGATGTGGTCTGCTCGGCGGTAACGTCCTCGGCAGCAACAGGCTCTTCCTCAGCGGGAGCGGGCTTCTCGGGGAGCTTTGCGCCGCACTTCGGGCAGAAACTGTTGTCGCTCTTGGTCTTAGCGCCGCATGCTGTGCAGGTAACTTCCTGACGGAGGTCATCGAGCAGCAGGTTGATCTCTGACAGCTTTTCATAGAGCTTGTCGATCTCCTCGATCTCAGCGTCGAACAGGGCTGCATCGGGGTTCTCAGCCTTCTTCATTTCGTAAGCCATCTGACCCAGCTTCTCAAAGTGCGCCTTGATGTCGCTGGAGGTCTGGGATTCCTTGATCTTCAGTTTGGTGAATCTTACAGCCTCGTCGGTCTTCTTGCCCGCGGTCTGCGCTGCGTTCTTAGTGGTATTGATAACGTCATCGAAAAAACTCATAGTAAAAACTCCTTTCAGAATTTGGGTATCCAGGGTACCTCGCCCTTGAGTTTATTCTACCACAAAGTTATGGAATTTGCAATAGTTATTCGGTAAAAATTAGGTGAAAATCAATCCTTCGCGGGGCGCTCCTGACCTCTGATAAGTACTCCGATCATTTCGGGACCTGCATTGCAGGAAACTACCACGCCGGTTTTCTCGACCATTGCCGGGCCGTAGCCGAGCTTCTTTGTCATCTTGTCGATGAATTCCTTCTCGCAGTCGGGGCGGGTGGTGGTGACTACGCACCAGGGGGTCTCGGGTATCATTCTGGAGGTGATGGTCTCGACTGCGGCGTCGATCACAGCCTTCTCGCCGCGCGCCTTGCGGAGGACTTCTGTCTTCTCAGCCGCGAGGTATATCAGCGGTTTCAGTCCCATGAGTTCGCCCAGGAAGCTTGCGGCTGCGGTTATTCTGCCGGATTTCTTCATGTGCCGGAGGTCGAAGCCCACGATGAACGCCTCGGAGTGGCGCGCCCAGTCTTCGAGGTAGGAAACGACGCTCTCCGCGCTCTGACCTGCTTCCAGCTTCTTACATGCCTCGATAACGGGGTAGCCGTAGGCGAGAGTGTAGTTCTGGCTGTCAACAACGTAAACGGTGAGATCCTTCAGCTCGTCAGCGACGTTCTGCTTTGCAAGCTGCGCGTTTGAGCAGGTCTGGGAGCCTGCGCCGTTGATAACGTCCACGATGATTGTGCGGACGCCCTGGGCGTACAGCTCGCGGTACTTGTCCTCGAACTGGATAGCGGTTATCTGGGAGTGCTTCGGGATCTCCTGCTGCTCCTTGAGCACCTTGTAGAACTCCTCAGCCTGGATATCCTGCCTGTCGACGTAGCTCTTGCCCTGGATAGTTACCATGAAGGGCATTATCTCGAGCAGACCCTTGTACTTTTCCTCATTTTCCTTTGAGATATCGCAGCCGCTGTCCGTGATTATTCTGATAGTGTTGTCCATGATTTACTCCTTTACTGCGGGTCAGTCCGCATTGTTCCAGTCAAATTCGCGCAGCCGTCCCTGATTTTGCAGCTCTGGGAAGCCCCACTGCCGCAGCACCTCGTAAACGCCGATCGCGACGCTGTTCGAGAGATTCAGGCTGCGTAGGGTTTCGCGCATAGGAATGCGCACGCAGCTCTCCTTGTTTTCAAAAAGCAGCTTTTCCGGAAGTCCGGCGTCCTCCCTGCCGAAAAACAGAAAGCACTTGTCGGGGTAGCTGACGTCGCTGTATGTATTCACCGCTTTTGTGGAGAAGTAGAAATACGCGCCGTCGTTCTTTGAGAAGAAGTCGTCCAGACCGTCGTAGTAGGTGATGTCCAGATAGTGCCAGTAGTCGAGCCCGGCGCGTTTCAGCTGCTTGTCGTCCGGGGTGAAGCCCATCGGACGTATCAGGTGGAGCCTTGCTCCGGTGACGGCGCAGGTGCGGGCGATATTGCCGGTGTTCTGGGGTATCTGAGGTTCTACCAGTACGATGTTGAGTTCCAAGTGGAGCGCTTCCTTTCGCGGGAAAAATTACTGCCGAAAACAGTACACTGTATATTGTAACATATTCTGCGGCATTTTTCAATAGTTTTTTCGCAGTGCAAAGCGTTTTCAACAAAAAACCGGGGAACTGTTCGGAAAAGTTGTTGTTAGTGCTCATTGACAGCAGTTTTAAACAGTAGTATAATAAAACACGTATGGTCTGCCATAAAGACAAAAGATAAACGGCAGGCAAAAAGGAAGGAAAATAATGTTCAAAAAATATGTAAGCGACCTGAAAGCCGAATTCAAGGGCTACAACGGAAAGAAGCTCACGCAGGACCTCATGGCGGGTCTGACCGTAGCCGCGGTAGCTTTGCCGCTTGCCCTGGCTTTCGGCGTAAGCTCCGGCGCGGACGCAGCCTCCGGACTTGTCACCGCGATCGTTGCGGGCATCGTTATCGGAATACTCTCCGGCGCGTCCTACCAGATCTCCGGACCTACCGGCGCGATGGCGGCTATTCTGCTGTCTGTCTCCGCGAAGTACGGCATCACTGGCGTGCTGACTGCAGGATTCATTTCAGGCGCGATACTCATTATCGCGGCGGTTTGCAGGGTAGGTAAGCTTGTAAGCTACCTGCCCGCTCCGGTCATCACCGGATTCACCTCGGGTATCGCTATAATCATCGCGCTGGGTCAGATCGACAATTTCTTCGGCACTCATTCGGTGGGCGAGAACCAGATAGCGAAGATAGGCTCCTATTTCAGCGGCACCGGAAACTTTAATCCCAACTGGTGGGCGGTAATGTTCGGCGGACTGGTCGTGCTGATAATGATAGTCTACCCGAAGAAGTGGAACGCCGTGGTTCCGTCGTCGCTTGTGGGAATAATCGTGGCGCTTATCGTGAACATGGTGTTCTTTGAGCAGGGGACTGTAGCCGAGGTCGGCGCTATCCCGAGCAGCCTCGTCACCGACGACAGCATAATCCGCAAGGGCTTTGACTTCGCGAATATAACCAACCTCATCATGCCGGCGGTGTCAATTGCGGCGCTGGGAATGATCGAGAGCCTACTGTGCGGCGCGAGCGCGGGCAAGATGAAGGGCGAGCGCCTTGACGCAAGCCGCGAGCTGATCGCGCAGGGAATCGGCAATATGGTTATCCCGCTGCTCGGCGGAGTTCCCGCCACTGCGGCTATTGCGAGAACCTCCGTTGCGATAAAGTCCGGCGGACAGACCAGACTTGTAAGCGTTTTCCATTCGGTTGTGCTTATTCTTTCGATGTTCCTGCTCGGCGGCGTTATGAGCCGTATCCCGATGGCTGCGCTTGCGGGCGTGCTGATGGTAACTGCCTTCAGAATGAACGACTGGGCGGCGATCAAGAGCATTTTTAAGAAGAAGTTCAAGTCCTCCATCTTACAGTATGTGCTGACGATGGTTTCCACCGTTGTATTCGACCTGACGGTCGCGATCGTTATCGGCGTTGTTGCGGCGATGATCGTTTTCGTTGTAAAGAGCTCCGAGCTTCGCGTTACTTCAAGCGATATCGACGAGGACAAGCTGAAGGGCAAGGTGTGTTCCGGCCATCACGAGGAATTCAAGGTGGTGTACGTTTCCGGACCGCTGTTCTTCGGAACTCAGGAGAAGCTGATAAATCAGCTCGAGGCGCTGGGCGGCAACCCGCAGGTGATACTCTCAATGCGCGGAGTTCCCACTGCGGACGATATTTCACTTTCAGAGCTTGAGCGGCTCTACAACACGCTCCGTGAGAAGGGCACGCAGATTTCCTTCACCGGCGTGCAGACCGCGGTCAGCGAGATGATGGAAAGAGCGGGATTCCGCGAGCGTATCGGCGAGGAGCATTTCTACTGGGACGCCGTAGCGGCTATAAAGGCGCTGGAGGTTCGCGAGTACGGCTCGGACTACGCTGATTAAGCTGTGATTCAATACATAAAAAGTGGGAAAACACCAGTTTTCCCACTTTTAAGTTTATTCAGGAATTTGCAAATTCGTCAGACGTTAACCCCGAATGCGCGGCAGAGCGCTTCAAGTCCGCCCTGATAGCCGGCTCCGACAGCGTTGAACTTCCACTCACTGCCGTGGCGGTACAGCTCGCCGATGACCAGCGCGGTTTCGATCGAGAAATCCTCGGTGAGGTCGTAGCGGAGAAGCTCCTCGTTAGTATCGGGGTTGTAAATGCGAATGAATGCATTGTTCACCTGACCGAAATTCTGGTTGCGTACCGCAGCGTCGTAAATGGTTACGGCGAACGTAATGCGGGAGATATTCTGCGGAACCTTGCTGAGGTCGATCTTTATTGTTTCATCGTCGCCGTCGCCCACACCGTCGCGGTTGTCGCCGGTATGCTCAACTGAGCCGGAAGCATGCACGGTGTTTCCGTAGAACACGAAGTCGCCGTCGGAAGTTACCTTGCCGTTGTCTCCGAGCAGGAACACCTCGGCGTCAAGGTCGAACTGAGAGCCGCTGTCGAACGCGTTGACATCCCAGCCGAGCCCAGCGTTTATCTTCGTCAGCCCGGGGTTGCTCTTTGTAAGTTCCACTTTCTGACCCTTGACCAGATTTACCATATTAATTACCTCTCTTTCATTTATGAAACGACCTATGGTATTTATACAGCCGCATTGCGGCTTGCATATTTTTAAATCCATCGCGAAGCGATACCATGATTTACTCCGTTACCGGTTTGCCTTCGCGCGCCAGGCGCTCGCGCTCCGCCTGCGGGAGCCTGAGGTAGCTCGGCATGAGCGCCGCCGGGTCGATCAGCTCCTTGCCCTGCGCTGCGTAGCACACGCCGCTTCCGCGCTGGTAGCGCAGAATATAGGGAGCAAGCTCATATTTTTCCCCGGTGGACTTATGCGCAAGCTCTGCGCCGTCGCCTGCGAGTATTATCCTGCCGGACATGCCGGAAAGCTCCTGCGCAAGCTCCTCAAGACATACCGCACGGTCGGCGCACTGACGTGTGATGATTCCGCCTTCGCTGCGGAATATCGCGTTGTAGACCTGCCCGCAGCGGGCGTCCATGCAGCAGACGATAGTGCCGTCAGTTCCGGTGAAATTGTACGCTATCGCCTCCAGCGAGGAGATACCCACGCACTTTTTCCCTGCGCCGTAGCACATTCCCTTAACGGTGGAAACCCCGATACGAAGCCCCGTGAACGACCCCGGACCCACTGTTACAGCGGCGGCGTCGAGGTCGGATACCTTCACGCCCGCGCATTTCAGCATGCTTTCCACCATTGGGAGCAGCGTCTGGGAATGCGTGTGCTTTGTATTCAGGAACTGTTCGGCGATTATCCTGCCGTCGCTGTCCATCAGCGCGCAGCCCGCCGATATCGCGGAGCTGTCTATGCCTAATATCATGTAGTCACTCCCTTTCAGCCGCTTAAAGGTACTGCTTTCCCTCAAGCTCGTTCCAGTAGGGGTTCAGCCCGCGGCTTTCCATATAGTGCGCGAAAGTTGTGCTGTTGTCGGCGGAAATGCGCGGCTCCGTCCACAGCGCGCCGCAGCCCTCGCAGATACGCACCGTATCACCGGTCTGCTTCACCACAGCCCTGGAGATCTCATTGCTTCCGCACAGCGGGCAGACGATATGTCCGCGGACCTTTATGCGGCGCTCGTTCTCGCCGGTCTTTTCAATGCGTATCTTCATTATGGTGCGTGAGCTGTCTCCGGCAAGCTCCTGCTCCAGACCTTCGATGTTCTCGCTCCACTCCGCCGCGATGATTCCTCCGCGGTCGAGGTAATCGAGGAATCCTATAGCGTAGAGGTCGTCGTAGCTGTCGATACGGTACAGATCGAAGTGGAACAGCGGCAGCCGTCCTTCGGTGTATTCGTTGACCAGCGCGAAGGTCGGACTGGTTACGGGGTCGGTGATACCCAGCGCAGCGGCAAGCCCCTTTGTGAAGGTGGTCTTTCCCGCGCCCATGTCGCCTTCGTAAAGTATGATGTCTCCCGCCCGGAGCTGCGTGGCTATTTCCGCGGAAATACGCGCGGTGTCCTCCGGGCTGCGGGAGATGTATTCAACGTATTCTTCCATCAGAACAGACCGGTGATCCTTCCGTCTGCGTCAACGTCGATGTTGTCGGCGGCGGGAACCTTCGGAAGTCCCGGCATTGTCATAACGTCGCCGGTGTAGACTACCACGAAGCCTGCGCCCGCAGACGCTCTCACGTCGCTGACGCTGATGCTGAAATGCTCCGGCCTGCCGAGCTTTGTCGGGTCGTCGGACAGGGAATACTGCGTCTTTGCAACGCAGACCGGAACTCTGTCAAGACCGAGGCTCTCGATCTCCTTTATTGCCTTGTCGGCCTTTGCGGTGTAGTTAACGCCGTCTGCGCGGTAGATCTCCTTTGCGATGACGTCAAGCTTTTCCTTGATGGACAGCTTCTCATCGTAGAGGGGCTTGTATTCGCTCCTGGTGCTCTTGATGGTCTCAACGACTGCGTTCGCAAGCTCGATTCCGCCGTCGCCGCCCTTGAGGAACACATCTGAGAACGCCACCTTTGCGCCGTGATCCTCGCAGTACTTCTTAACGACTGCGATCTCAGCTTCGGTGTCGGTGTAGAAGTGGTTTATCGCAACTACGACGGGCACGCCGAACTTCTTGAGGTTGTCGATGTGAACGCCAAGGTTCACGATACCCTTTTCGAGTGCTTCAACGTTTTCCTTTGTGAGGTCGGGCTTTGCAACGCCGCCGTTGTACTTCAGCGCGCGGATAGTCGCTACGAGCACGGTGCAGTCAGGCTTTAATCCGGCGCAGCGGCACTTTATGTCGAAGAACTTCTCAGCGCCGAGGTCTGAGCCGAATCCTGCTTCGGTGATGGTGTAGTCAGCGAGCTTGAGCGCAAGCTTGGTGGCTCTTACGGAGTTGCAGCCGTGCGCGATATTCGCGAATGGACCGCCGTGGATAAGCGCGGGGTTGCCCTCGAGGGTCTGCACGAGGTTCGGGTTGATGGCGTCCTTGAGGAGCGCGGTCATGGCGCCGACAGCCTTGAGGTCGCGGGCGTAAACCGGCTCGCCGGAGTAGGTGTAGGCAACTAGGATATTTCCTAGGCGCTTCTTTAGATCTTCAAGGTCGGAAGCGAGGCAGAGGATAGCCATGATCTCGCTTGCAACGGTGATGTGGAAGTGATCCTCACGCGGGATACCATTGACCTTGCCGCCCATGCCGATAACGATGTTGCGGAGGGCTCTGTCGTTCATGTCGAGGCAGCGCTTGAAAAGTATCCTGCGGACGTCGATACCCAGCGCGTTGCCCTGCTGGATATGGTTATCCATAAGAGCCGCGAGGAGGTTGTTAGCCGATGTGATGGCGTGCATATCTCCGGTGAAGTGCAGGTTGATGTCCTCCATGGGAACTACCTGAGCGTATCCGCCGCCTGCGGCACCGCCCTTGATTCCGAACACCGGACCGAGGGACGGCTCACGCAGAGCCAGGATAGCCTTTCTGCCGGTCTTGTTCATGGCTTCGCAGAGACCTACCGAAGTGGTGGTCTTGCCCTCGCCCGCCGGAGTAGGATTGATCGCGGTAACGAGTATCAGCTTGCCGTCGGGCTTGTCTGCGAGGCGGTTGAACAGGTTCTGGTTCAGCTTTGCCTTGTAGTGGCCGTACTGCTCTACTTCGTCCTCCTCAATGCCGAGGCTCGCGGCTATCTCGCCGATCTTCTTCATCTTCGCCTGCTGAGCGATCTCAATATCTGTAAGCATTTTATGTCCTCCGTAATTTACATCAGCGTGAGCTGAGTTATGTCCTCGTCAGTAGCCGTTCCCGCAGAGGGTATCGACTTTATGCGCAGCGACTCGATGTCCTTAATGCCGCTCTGTTCCGCGGGATAAGCCCCAGCAAGCTCCGCCTTTGTAAGGCGCATTACCTGCACGCCCTGGGTGTCGCGCGCTGCCTTCGGGAGCACCAGCACGGTGTTGAACGCCAGCGCCTTTCCGGCGGTCGAGCGCAGCACGAAATCCGAATCCTGCTTTATCAGGAACATTCCGACAAGCTCCGAAAGGTCGGAGTACGCGCCGGAGAGCTTGCGGCGCTTGGTCTTGGTTTCGTAGCTTGACAGCGGTACCTTCGCGCACTTGCCGTTCCTGTAGAATGTTACGAGCGTTTCGCTGTAGTCCTCCGTCACCGCCATGAAGATTATGCTCTCGCCGTCGTCAAATCCGAGCTTCGCGGGGATATAGTCGCCCATTACGCTCGCCTTGGTCTCGTCGAAATCGGTGCAGCGGGTCTTGTAGACCTGGTGCCTGTCGGTGAAGAACAGCAGCTCCGCGCCGCCGTTGACCTCGCCGGACCAGATTATCTCGTCGTTTTCCTTGAGCTTGTGCTGATTGCTCATCCTCAGGGACTGCGGCGTTATCTTCTTGAAGTACCCCTCCCGGGTCAGGAAGATGTTCACAGGACCCAGCTTCACCGGCTCCTCCGCGATATCCGCAGATTCCTCCACGTCGTAGAGGAACATCGTGCGGCGGGGCTGACCGTATTTCTTGGAGATCTCCCGCAGCTCGTCGATTATCAGCTTGTTGACGCGGTTTTCGTTTCCGAGGATATCCTCCATGTCGGCGATCTCCTTTTCAAGGTCGGCGGTCTCCTGGGTGCGCTTGAGGATATACTCGCGGTTGATGTGGCGCAGCTTGATTTCAGCAACGTACTCCGCCTGCACCTCGTCGATGCCGAACCCTATCATCAGGTTGGGAACTACCTCGGATTCCTCGTCGGTCTCGCGGATAAGCTTTATCGCATAGTCAATGTCGAGCAGTATCTTCTTGAGACCGTTGAGCAGGTGGAGCTTTTCCTTCTTCTTTTTCAGGTCGAAGGCTACGCGGCGCTTTACGCAGTTCCGGCGGAATGCCGTCCACTCGTTCAGTATCTCGTAAACGCCCATTACGCGGGGAGTTCCGTTTATCAGCACGTTGAAGTTGCAGTTGAAGTTATCCTGTAACGGAGTCAGCCTGAACAGCTTGTTCATAACCGCGTCGGGGTCCTGACCCTTCTTGAGGTCGAACGCCAGCCGCAGACCGGAAAGGTCGGTTTCGTCGCGGACATCGGAAATTTCCTTCAGCTTGCCTTCCTTAACGAGGTCGACCACCTTGTCGATTATAGCCTCGATGGTGGTCGAGGGCGGTATCTGAGTGACCTCGATACAGCGCGCGTCCGGGTCGTAGCTGTACACGGCGCGTACTTTCACCGCGCCAAGTCCGGTGCGGTATATCTTGTTCATCTCCGCCTCGTCGTAGACGATGTAGCCGCCGCCCGGGAAATCCGGGCCTTTCAGCGTGGAAAGGGCGTCGTGCTCCGGGTCCTTCATGAGGGCTATAGTGGTTTCGCAAATCTCGCTGAGGTTGAACGAGCAGATGTTGCTCGCCATTGATACGGCAAGTCCGAAGTTGCTGTTGACCAGCACCGCGGGGTATCTCACCGGGAAAAGGCTCGGCTCCAGCATGGTGTTGTCGTAGTTCGGTGCCATATCTACGGCTTCCTTGTCTATCTCGGCGAAAAGCTCGGCGCTTATCGGCTCGAGCTTCGCTTCGGTGTATCGCGAAGCCGCATACGCCATATCGCGGGAGTACGCCTTGCCGAAGTTGCCCTTGCTGTCAACATATGGGTGGAGAAGCGCTTCGTTTCCGCGCGCGAGTCTTACCATCGTTTCGTAGATGGCGGCGTCGCCGTGGGGATTGAGCCGCATGGTCTGACCGACTATGTTCGCGGACTTGGTGCGGTTTCCGGTCAGCAGACCCATCTTGTACATCGTATAGAGCAGCTTGCGGTGAGATGGCTTGAAGCCGTCTATCTCCGGCAGCGCACGGCTGACGATAACGCTCATCGCATAGGGCATGTAGTTCTCCTCAAGGGTGCTCACGATGTCCTTCTGCTCGACTATTCCGCTGCCCTCGATGTAAGCCCCGGCTATGGGGGAGCTTAACTTCCTGGGCTGCTTCTTTGGAGTGTTTTTCTTCAAATCTATCTTCCTTTATCGTGGAATTAACTGATATCAGCGGCGGCAAGGTACCTGCTGCCGTTTTCCTTTATGAACCGCTTGCGCCCTTCAAGGTCGTTGCCGAGGAGAACGTCGAACATCTCGCGGGTAGCCTCCACATCGGTGGGGTTGACCTTTATAAGGCGGCGGGTGTCGGGGTTCATGGTGGTGAGGCTCATCATGTCGGGGTCGTTCTCACCAAGACCTTTGCTTCGCTGTATGGTGTACTTCGCGTCGCCTATCATGCCGAGTATCTTGGTTTTTTCCGGCTCGGTGTAGGCAAAGTAGGTGCGGTCCTTCGTGTTTATCTCGTACAGCGGGGATTCCGCGATGTAGACGTAGCCCTTCTCGATAAGGGTGGGGCAAAGCTCCTGTATCATCGTGAGTATCAGCGTGCGTATCTGGAATCCGTCCTCGTCGGCATCGGTGCATATCACGATTTTGTTCCAGCGCAGGTTGTCGAGGTTAAACGTGGATATCTGCTTGTTCGCCTTGGTCTTGACCTCCACGCCGCAGCCCAGAACCTTTATCAGATTCGTTATTATCTCGCTCTTGAATATCTTGTCGTAGCTTGCCTTGAGGCAGTTCAGTATCTTACCGCGAACCGGTATCACCGCCTGGAACTCTGCGTCCCTGGCGAGCTTTACCGAGCCCAGCGCCGAATCACCCTCCACGATGTAGACCTCGCGGCGGGAAACGTCCTTGCTGCGGCAGTCCACGAACTTGTCGATACGGTTGGTGAGGTCGAGCGTGCCGGTGAGCTTCTGCAGCGTGCTCTGACGCACTTTGTCGGCGTTCTCGCGGGAGCGCTTGTTTATCAGTACCTGGGTGCCTATCTTTACGGCTTCGTCCGGGTTCTCAAGGAAGTATACCTCGAGCTGATGCTTGAGCCATTCGGTCATGGCTTCGGTTATGAACTCGTTGGTGACGGCTTTCTTGGTCTGGTTTTCGTAGCTCGCCTGAGTCGAGAAGTTGTTCGAGATGAACACCAGGCAGTCCTCGATGTCCTCCCACTTTATGCTCTTTTCGCCTTTGTTGTACTTGTTTCCGTTTTTGAGGTACCCGTCTATCTGCGACAGGAACGCCTTCTGGAGCGCCTTCTGCGGGCTTCCGCCGTGCTCCAGCCAGCTTGAGTTGTGGTAGTGCTCGATGAACTGCACTTCCTTGCTGAACGTGAACGCGACGTTCAGTTTCAGCTTGTATTCGTCCTTGTCCTCGCGGTCGCGGCCCTGGCGCTCGGCGGTCCAGTGCTGCGGAGTTGTCATCGACTTGTCGCCGACCAGCTCAAGCAGGTAGTCGCTGATTCCGTTTTCGTAGCAGAATATCTGCTCGGTGAAGGTGCCGTCCTCGTGCTCGTTTTTCAGCACGAGTTCCACGCCGTCGTTGACCACAGCCTGCCTGCGGAGGATATCCGCGAGGTAGTCCGCGCCGATGTCGATATCTGTGAATACTTCAAGGTCGGGCTTCCAGTGTATCTTTGTGCCGGTGGTGCCGTCGCCGCGGGACTTCTTGAATCCGCGCTCGTCCTGGGTCACGTTGAAGCCTTTTTCGAACCGCAGCGAGTAGTTCCACTGACCGCGGCGGCTCTCGACCTCCATGTATTCGCTTGAGAACTGCGTAGCGCACAGACCCAAACCGTTCAGACCCAGCGCGAAGGAGTAGTTTCCGCCGGAGTTGTTGTTGTACTTGCTTCCCGCGTACAGCGTGCAGAATGCAAGCTCCCAGTTGTATTTATCCTCTGACTTGTTGAAATCTATCGGGATACCTCTTCCGAAGTCCTCGACAGTTATAGACTTATCCTCGTGAAGCGTGATTATAATGCGCTTTCCGTAGCCCTCACGCGCTTCGTCGATGGAGTTCGAAATAATCTCGAACACCGAGTGGCGGCAGCCGTCGACGCTGTCCGAGCCGAAAATTACGCCCGGGCGCAGACGCACCTGGTCAGGTCCCTTCAGCGCTACGAGGTCGTTGTAGTTGTTTTCCTTTGGCATTTATGCATCTCCTGTTTACCGCGGTTAACCACAGACGGGCAAAAAACCGCATTATCATTTTTAGTATATCACAGTTTGAAAAAAAATGCAAGTACCAAAGCAAAACGTTGACAAATCTCCGGCAAGCAATTATAATAGTACTATAAAAATCAAAGGAGAACCAACATGAAAAAAGCAATTATCTTCGACCTCGACGGAACTCTCTGGGACAGCTCCGCGAGCGTCTGCGAATCCTGGAACATCGTTTTCAGCAGATACCCTGAAATAACCCGCCGCCTGACCCCGGCGGACGTCCAGGGCTTCATGGGAAAGACCCTCGACCAGATATTCCCCATCGCGCTGCCGGATACTCCGGACGAACTCCGCCGGAAGGCGCTGAACGAGTGCGTTCATTACGAGCTGGAATACATCGCGGAGCACGGCGGGCGGCTCTACCCCAAGCTCCGGGAGACCCTCGTGGAACTGCGCAGGAGCTATGCGCTCATCATCGTCAGCAACTGCCAGGACGGCTATATACAGGACTTCCTCGACTTTGCGGATATGCGCGGGCTGTTCGGCGATTTCGAGAGCGCGGGCGGCACGGGGCTTTCCAAAGGCGAGAACATCAAGCTGGTGATAGAGCGGAATTCAATTGATAAGGCGGTGTACGTCGGCGATACCCAGGGCGACCTGGATTCCGCTGATTTCGCGGGGATCCCGTTTATCCGCGCGGCTTACGGGTTCGGTCAGATGAACCGCCCGGTGCCGGAAATACGCGAGTTCTGCGAGCTTCCCGAAAAAGCCGCCGAAATTATCTGATTTACGCAAATTATCAAGACAAATGCTCCTCGGAACGCTATAATATAAGTGTAAGCTTACATTTAAGGCAATACCGCACAAAGACCATTTGTTAGATTTTGTACGTGTCTTGCTTGCATCTTTTCCGTCATCTTGCACAATTCGTCCTTGCAAGGCGTGGTCTCCCCCGGTGGGGGAGGTGTCAACGCAAGTTGACAGAGGGGTTGACCGACAGACCAGCCTTGCGTCGCTAGTTGTTGACTTGAAAACGCTATCGCTTCCGTCAACAACTCCTCATTGTACAATCTGACGAAAAATCAAGATCAGCCAATCAGCGAAGCGTATTATTGGCTGATCTAGCTGCGCAATACACGCACAATCTTTGTGCGGTATTGCCTTAACGAAAGGGGAATGACATGGAAGCCGACAAGCTGACCGCCCTCGCCGCCGCGCTTGAATACGTCGAGCAGAACCTGACCTCGGATTTTTCCCAGGAAAAGTGCGCGAGATACGCCTGCTGCTCCCTGTCGGGACTGCAAAAGCTGTTCCGCAGCGTGTTCCGCAGGAGCGTTGGGGATTACGTCGCCCGCAGGCGGCTCACCGCGGCCGCCAGGGAGCTTCAGCAGACCGACCGCACCGCGCTGGACATCGCGGTGGAATTCGGCTGGGGAAGCGCGGAAGCTTTCACCCGAGCGTTTTCCCGGGTGTGGGGCGTAACTCCGTCGGAGTACCGCAGGAGCTGGCACTTTTCCGGTCTCTGTCCGCGTCTGGATTTCCCCCGGCACTTTATGCGCGAAGGAGAGCTTATTATGACAAGTAAATACGATATTTCCGAGCTTTACGACTACATCAGGTCCAGGCAGGGGACATACGCCGTCACATTCGACGCCTCGCACCTCATGGAGATAAACGATACGTTAGGCCGTGAAGCCGGCGACAAGGTGATACTTGAGTGTATCCGCCGCATAGACCGCGAGTGCTCCGACGGAATGATGATGTTCCGCATAGGCGGCGACGAATTCGTGATGATGACGGGGCTTTCGGACAGGGCGGAGGTCGCCGCCCTCGCCGGGAAGATACTGGCGCACAACGGCGAGAGCGTATCCCACGGCGGCACGGATATTCCGGTCAGCATGCGCGCCGGAGCGGTAATGCTCCGACCCGGGAAGCTCAGCTACAGCGAGCTTTTCACCGAGCTGGTAAGCGCCCCGGCGGAGATCCCCGGGGAAGTGCGTTTCTGAATCCGGGAGGCCGCGGCGCTTCACATGCGTAAATTACTTTGAGGACAGCACGCGCTGTCCTCTTTTTGTGAAATTATTTCAAAAACTATATTGACCTTATGGGAGATTTGTGATAAAATAATAATATATTCTTTTGAAAAGAGGTATCTGTATGATCGCTATAGGTTCCGACCATGCCGGTTACGCGCTTAAATGCGAAATGATAAAGCACCTTGAGGAAAAAGGCGTTGAGTTCATCGACTGCGGCTGCAATGGCGAGAGCGTCGACTACCCCGATATCGCGGAGAAAACCTGCGAAAAGGTAACTTCCGGGGAGGCCGACAAGGCAATACTCATCTGCGGCACAGGCGTGGGCATTTCCATTTCTGCGAACAAGATAAAGGGAATACGCGCTGCGCTCTGCGGCGACTGGTATTCCGCGAAGTACACCCGCCTGCACAACGACGCGAACGTGCTGTGCATGGGCGGCAGAGTTATCGGTGCAGGTCTTGCGGCTGAGATCGTGGATGTGTTCCTTGATACCGAATTTGAGGGCGGACGTCATGCGCGCCGCGTTGAAAAGATCATGAAGCTGGAGGAAAAGTAATATGAGTAACGTTATCGTTTGCGACCACCCGCTGGTTCAGCACAAGATATCCCTGCTGAGGGACAAGAACACCGGTTCCAAGGAGTTCCGCGAGTTGGTTCAGGAGATCGCGATGTTCATGTGCTACGAGGCTACCCGCGACCTTCCGCTGAAGGAAGTTCAGATCGAAACTCCCCTCGCGCTTGCCAACGCCAAGATCATCAGCGGCAGAAAGGTCGCTTTCGTACCGATCATGAGAGCCGGTCTCGGCATGATGGAGGGCGCTCTCGCGCTGGTTCCCGCCGCTAAGGTAGGTCACATCGGTCTGTACCGCGACGAATCAAACGGAAGCACCACGCACGAGTATTACTGCAAGCTGCCGTTCGATATCGCAAACCGCGAGGTTATCATTCTCGACCCGATGCTCGCTACCGGCGGCTCCGCTGTGAAGGCTATCAACATCGTGAAGAAGGCAGGAGCAAAGCAGATAAAGTTCATGTGCATCGTCACCTGTCCGCAGGGTCTGAAGGCAGTGCAGGACGCTCATCCTGACGTTGACATCATCACCGGCGCTATCGACGAGGGACTCAACGAGAACCTCTATATAGTTCCCGGCATCGGCGACTGCGGCGACAGACTTTTCGGCACAAAGTAATTACAGATATAGAAGAAATTATTACGTCCTGAATGGGGAAAACAGCCTTGCCGGAGGTTCAAAGCTCCGGCGGGATCTTTATGCCGCATTCAGGACGTTTCGTTTTGCACCCGGTTTTCGTGTAACCGGAGTTTCATGCATTGCAGCGCGGTTTATTGCTGTCAAGGGTAAATTTATACGAATTCTTTGGATTTAATTCTACATATTCTATATTTGCATATCGCATTTTATATGTTGACTTATACAAGAAAAAGTGCTATTATAGATATACTGCTACTAGATATAGAACATGTGTATCCAGAATGATACAAATATTGAAAATTCGAAAGGACTGTCGGCTCAATGATCAGGGTAATAAAAAAGGACAATACAAAGGAAGAATTCAATGTCCAGAAGGTGGTGAACGCGGTAAATAAGTCCGCCACCCGCGTGATGTACGAGTTTACCCCCACTGAGATCGAATATATCTGCAGCTACGTCACCGAGAAGGCGGAGGCGTTCCACACGGACGAAATCACCATCGCCCAGATGCACAACATAGTAGAGGGCGCTCTGGAGGCCACAAATCCGGACGTTGCAAAGAGCTACAAGGATTATCGCAACTATAAGCAGGACTTTGTAAGCATGCTGGACGAGGTGTACAAGAAGAGCCAGTCCATCATGTACATCGGCGACAAGGAGAACTCCAACACAGATTCTGCGCTTGTTTCCACCAAGCGGAGCCTTATTTTCAACGAACTGAACAAGGAACTCTACCAGAAGTTCTTCATGACCACCGAGGAGCTACAGGCGTGCCGTGACGGCTACATTTACGTCCACGACATGAGCGCCCGCCGCGACACGATGAACTGCTGTCTGTTCGACGTCAAGAGCGTGCTTGAGGGCGGCTTCGAGATGGGCAACCTCTGGTACAACGAGCCCAAGACGCTTGCCGTTGCGTTCGATGTTATCGGCGATATCACGCTGTCCGCTGCGAGCCAGCAGTACGGCGGGTTCACGGTTCCGAGCGTTGACCTGCTGCTCGAACCGTACGCGGAGAAATCCTACAAGAAGCAGTACGACCGCTACAAGAGCTTGGGGCTGTCCGACGAGGCAGCCGAGCGCGAGGCGATGGCGGACGTAAAGGTGGATTTCGAGCAGGGATTCCAGGGTTGGGAGTACAAGTTCAACTCCGTAAGCTCCAGCCGCGGAGACTATCCGTTCATCACCATGACTGCCGGCACAGGTACCGGAAGATTCGCGAAGATGGCAAGCATAACCATGCTGGACGTCCGCCGCAAGGGTCAGGGCAAGAAGAACTGCAAGAAGCCGGTTCTGTTCCCGAAGATCGTGTTCCTTTACGACGAGAACCTCCACGGTCCCGGAAAGCCACTTGAGGACGTGTTCAGGGCTGGCGTTGAGTGCAGCTCCAAGGCTATGTACCCCGACTGGCTCAGCCTCACCGGAGACGGCTATGTTGCCTCCATCTACAAGAAATACGGCAGGATCATCAGCCCGATGGGCTGCCGCGCATTCCTTTCCCCGTGGTTCGAGCGCGGCGGAATGGAGCCTGCGGACGAGAACGACAAGCCGGTGTTCGTCGGCAGATTCAATATCGGCGCGGTTTCGCTCAACCTTCCGATGATATACGCGAAGGCTCAGCAGGAGAGCAGGGACTTCTTCGAGGTGCTTGACTACTACCTGAATCTTATCAGAAAAATACACATTCGCACCTATGATTACCTCGGCGAGATGAAGGCGAGCACAAATCCGCTGGCTTACTGCGAGGGCGGATTCCTGGGAGGTCATCTCGGCATTCATGACAAGATAAAGCCGCTGCTGAAGTCGGCTACGGCTTCGTTCGGCATCACCGCGCTCAACGAGCTTGAGCAGCTTGCGGACAAGAAGTCACTTGCGGAGGACGGCAGCTTCGCGCTGAAGGTCATGGAGTACATCAATAAGCGCGTTTCTGAGTTCAAGAAGGAGGACGGACACCTCTACGCCATCTACGGAACTCCCGCGGAGAACCTCTGCGGATTACAGATAAAGCAGTTCCGCAAGAAGTACGGCATTATCGAGAACGTATCCGACCGCGAGTACGTAAGCAACAGCTTCCACTGCCACGTTACCGAGGACATCACCCCGATACAGAAGCAGGACCGCGAGGAGCGCTTCTGGGATCTGTTCAACGGCGGAAAGATACAGTACGTCCGCTACCCGATCGACTACAACAAGGGCGCTGTAGAAACGCTGGTGCGCCGTGCGATGAACAAGGGCTTCTACGAGGGCGTGAACCTCTCGCTGGCGTATTGCGACGACTGCGGCTATCAGCAGCTTGAGATGGACGTCTGCCCGAAATGCGGCAGCACGAACCTCACGAAAATCGACCGCATGAACGGCTACCTGAGCTATTCGAGGGTAAAGGGCGATACGCGCCTTAATGCGGCGAAAATGGCGGAAATAGCCGACCGCAAGAGCATGTAAAAAACGAAAGTGAACTTAAACAATGCGTTACCATAACATAACTACCGACGATATGCTGAACGGCGACGGACTTCGCACCGTGCTGTGGGTGGCGGGGTGCGAGCACCGCTGCCGGGGCTGTCACAATCCTATTACATGGGACGTCGACGGCGGCGTACCGTTTGACGAAGCCGCGGAGCAGGAGCTTTTCGAGAAGCTCTCCGCGGATTACATAAGCGGAATAACGTTCAGCGGCGGCGACCCGCTCCACAAGCGCAACCGCGACGAGATAACCAGGCTTGCGAAGAAAGTTCGCGAGACTCTGCCTGGGAAAACCATCTGGCTCTACACCGGCTATAGCTGGGAGGATATCAGTGACCTTGAGATAATCCCGCTGCTTGACGTGCTGGTTGACGGAAAATATGTCGAGGCGGTCCGCGACCCGAAGCTGCACTGGAAGGGAAGCTCCAACCAGCGCGTTATCGACGTCCAGGAAACGCTGAGGCTTGGCAAAGTGGTACTATTTGACTGAAAGGTGATGACTATGAAAAGAATAGCAAAGTTTGAAAAGGTAAGCTTGACGCAGTTCAAGGCAGGCTGCACGCGCGAGGACGCAGAAAAGGTCTACGAGGGCATAAAGCTCCCGAAGCGCGCAACGGCGGGCTCCGCAGGGTACGACTTCTATGCTCCGTTCGATATTGAGCTGAAGCCCGGTGAGACCGCAAATATCCCGACGGGTATCCGGGTGCTTATCGAGGACGGCTGGGTGCTGAAAATCTACCCGCGCAGCGGTCTGGGATTCAAGTACCGCCTACAGCTCAACAACACGGTCGGGATCATCGACAGCGACTATTCAAGATCGGATAACGAGGGTCACATTTTTATTAAGGTTACAAATGATTCCAACGAGGGCAAAACGCTGAGCATTCCGGCGGGAACCGGCTTCGCACAGGGGATCTTCGTTGAGTATGGGATCACGGTGGACGACGACGCGTCGGGAGTACGCAACGGCGGTTTCGGCTCGACAACTAAATAATATAAAAGGCAGGAATCAAAGTTCCTGCCTTTTGTTTATTTGCTGTTTTTCTGCTTGTCGTAAGCTGTAACGTATTTATCGGCGATGTTTGCGATCTTTTCGTAGCCCGGGTCGCTGTTAGCGAGCACCGCCTTGAAGAACGCGTACACTTCCTTGCTGGTGACGCGGGAAATACGGTTCGCGATGTACTCGTGCGTTGCGTACAGCTCAGGATTGTCGAGTATCGCGAGGGAGAACTCCACGAATTTCTTCGGGTTTGTGAATTGCAGGTAGTTGCATGCGGTCACAATACTTGCGTAGAAGTTCGGCGAAATAATTATCTCGTCATTGTACTCCACCTCGCCGGCAAGCAGCGCGTTTAACTGTCCCTGCGTGAGCTTGTCAACGGTGAATACCGACTCCATCATTTCGCAGTCGGGCATTTGCTCGCACTGGTCAAGCACGGGGCGGGGAATTACCTTGTTGCTGTAGGATTTTTTCCGAACCAGTCCCAGCTTGCGGGTCAGAGCACGGTACTGTTCCGGCTTATACTCAAACCTGGTTTCAAGCAGTATCTTCAGCATTTCCCGCGGGAACAGCTCCAGCGGTATCTTCACTGACGCGCTGCGGAATCCGGTAATTCCTTCCTGCTTTGGAGTTTCCGGCGCGGGCTTCGGCTGTTCAGCAGGCGCTGCCTCGGTTTCGGGAGCCGCTTCCTCTGCCGCGGCATTTTCCGTAGGAGCCTCCGTATCATCAGCCGGAGCGGGAGCTTCCGCGGGCACAGGAGCAGCCACAGGCTTTACAGGCTCGTCGGTATATGGCTCGTTTATCTTTTCAATTACCGCGCACTTGTATGGTATCTTCGCGTCAACGCAGGATACCGCGCCATGGTGTCCCTTCAGAAGCACGGAGTGCAGCCCGGACAGGTGGTACACGATTCCCTGGCAAATTCTCGACTTCGCAGCTTCGTTAGTCATGGGGAGCAGCTTTGAGTCGTAGGTGTCCAGCGGTGTGCCGGGTATCAGGAAGCAGGGGCGGAATGTCTTGCTCCTGCCGATGGTGCGGTTGTGCTCGGCGGTTCCGTGTATCTCGTGGGCAAGATTGTAGGCTCCCCAGAAGAACGTACCGGCTCCGTCGGTGGGGTAGTAGTCGGAATAGTAGATCGTGTAAACCCCGTCGGGGAGCAGCGCAAGCACGTCGTGCAGCCCCGCCGCGAGGGAATCCCCCTTGTTCAGCCGCGTGAAGCTTTCTGTGAGCGTGTCGTGTATCTCATCGTCCATCGCGGAGTAGCCGGTGCACAGTGAAATGAGCTTATCGGAGCTTTTGCTGCCGTGATTCGGACAGAGTATCTCGGCAACCGGGTCGTTGCCTATGTAGAAAAGGCGGGTCTGCGCCGAGGTATCGCCGCGCTTGGCTCCGTAGCCTGCCGAGCAGGTACCTATTACCGCCTTGCCGCCGCGCACGGAGGCAAGCACAACATTGCTGCCTCCGATGTCGATGTGTTCGCTTTTTATCTCAACTCCCACTTGCCGTTACCTCCATTTAACGCTGTTCAAGACGAAGTGAAATTATATCCGCGATACCGCCGATACACTTCTTGTCGAATGCCTTCTTGGGAACGAAAACCGATGTGCTGCCGTCCTTATAGAAAACGAACATCTTGTCTGATTCTATAAAGTAGTCCAGGGACGACCACGGTATCAGCTCCTGATTGTCGGCGACGCAGCTTTCGCAGGCTGAAAAGCCATATGGGCTGATTATGAACGATATCGGCTCGTTTGAAGCAGGGTCGCAGCTTGAAACTGCGGTGTACTTCCTGCGTGCGACCGCGTGGCATATCATGTAGACGATCAGGGTCAGGATCGCGCCGCCGATCATCGAGATGGGTATGAAGTACAGAACGTTGCTGCGGGTTATCCCCACGAAAATGTGGAGCGCCAGCAGGATAACGAGCATGAGCATTACCGCGAGCAGCCACAGAACCTTCATCAGCCGGAAATTCATCAGCATGATGAACGTCGCCGCCGCGTCGTTTTCGTCTATCTCGCAGGAGCCGTAGTAGGATTCCTTGCCGGGGTCGGTCTCGATGTACTCGCTTTTCAGCGGTAAAATGCGTCGCTGGTGTACATACTCAAATCCGCCGGATTTCTGCGCGCATTCGATTATCGCGATGGCGCGGAAGTAATCCGACTGGTCGCCGAAATCCTTCTTGGGGATAATGAAATCGCAGTTTTCGGTATGTATCGTAATGGCGCGCTTGTCCTCCGTAACCGTCTGCACAAGATCCCAGCTATAAACAAGTGGCTGAGGTCCGTTCGCGTAGACTGCAAATACCTCGCCAATAATATATGTCACTCCTGCGCCCTCGTTGTATATCTTGACAGGGCGTAAGTCACAGAATGCCATTTCCTCACCTTCCAAACATAATTCTCATGGTAGTATGATACTATATACTATTATTTATTATATCATATAATCACGAATAAATAAAGGGGTTTTGGAGAAAAAATACAGTTTTTTTTGCAAAAAAACCGGACGAAAAGTGCAGAAACCTTCCGTCCGTGTTATGTCAGAATGTGAATTCGAGCGCCTTGCCCTTTTCGGTATCAAGCGACATGTGACGCACCTCGCCGTTTACAGGAACGTCAATTTCACATTTTCCGCCGAGTTTGGGCATTATGCGGAGCTTCCGTACCGAGCCCTTTTCCCAAGAAGCGTCGATGACGAAACCGCCCCGGGCGCACAGTCCGGTGAATTTACCAGTGTTCCAGTCGGCAGGGCATGCCGGGAGCAGCCTGATAGATTCCTCGTGGCTTTGCAGCAGCATTTCTGCGATACCTGCGGAGGCTCCGAAGTTTCCGTCGATCTGGAAAGGCGGGTGAAAGTCCCACAGATTCTGGAACGTGCAGCTCTCAAGAAGCCCGCGCAGCAGCTTGTAAGTACGCTCGCCGTCGCCGGTGCGCGCCCAGAGGTTGATTTTGTACGCTCTCGCCCAGCCGGTGGACTCGTCGCCGCGGTCGTTCATCGTGGCGATCGCCGCCTTCATCAGCTCCGGTCTGGAGTGGTTTATCTGCTTGCCTGGGTAAAGTCCCATCAGGTGGGAGATGTGGCGGTGATTCTTCTGCACCCTGCTGCGGTCGAAGTCCGGCTCATCCTCCTCGAACCACTCCTTGAGCAGTCCGGTCCTGCCGATGTGGTAGGGCTTCAGCTTCGGGAGTATATCCTTGACTTTTCCTGCAAGCTCCGGGTCGGTGTTAAGCTTCTTGGAGGCCTTGAGGAAGTCGATGAAAAGCTGCTCGATAAGGCTCTGCTCGTAGGTGTTTCCGATGGTCGCGGGGCCGTGCTCCGGTGAGTATGTCGGCGAGGACACCATTCTGTCCTGCTTCTCATCGTAGATGAGCCACTGAACGTAGAACCGCACGCTCTCGCGCATTATCGGGTAGATTTTGTCACGGAGGTAGTCCTTGTTGCCGGTGAATTCGTAGTGCTCCCAGATGTTCTGCATGAGCCATGCGACCGCGGCGGTCGACCAGCCCCAGTAGAACTCCCAGCCGGGAGCCGTCCAGCCGAAGGGTGAGCACTGCGTATGCGCAGTCCAGCCGTTTTCGGGGTTCTCGGGAGTGCTCTCTATGCCGTAGTATTCCTTCGCGGTGACGCGCCCCGGCTCCCGCAGGGAATCGAGGAAATCCGTCAGCGGAGGGACTGTTTCCGCGAGGTTCGTGTTATATGCGCCCCAGTAGTTCATCTGGAGATTTACGTTTATATGGTAGTCGCAGCACCATGGCGGAGTGTTGCTTTCGTTCCACACGCCCTGGAGGTTAGCCGGAAGGGAGCCTTCCCTTGACGAGGAGATCAGCAGGTATCTTCCGTAGCTGAAATACAGCGTTTCGAGGCGCCTCATGGCTGACTTGTCGCCGGCGCGGTAGGCTTCCAGGAGCTTGTCCGCGGGAAGCTCCCTTTCCTCGCCGAGGTCGAGGGAAACGCGGCTGAACATGCTGGAATAATCCGTGTAGTGCTCCTCGTAGAGCGCGTCCCAGCCGAGGCGCTCCGCGGTGTGGAGCAGCGGCTTTGTGACTGCGGAAGGCTCCGTTTCGGTGCGGTATTTCGGGAACTTCATGTCGTAGTCGGTGGCTGCGCAGAAGAACACCGCAGCTTCGGAAGCGCCGGAGATCTCAAGCGCCTTCCCGGCGGAGGTGATGCTTCCGTCGCAGAAAACGCGGAATCTCGCGTCGAAGCGCATGCCGTTATCCTCGGCGGCGCCGGAGTATATGAGTGTGTTATTTTCAGCGGTTATCGCCGCTGCGTGGGTCTTGTCGAGGGAGAGCCTGAAATTGAGCGCGCCCTTTTCAGAAGCGGTGAACCTGAACGCGATTACCCTTGCGGGGTAGCTTGCGAACGCCTCGTGGGTGAATCGCACTCCGCCCTTGGTGAATCCGCAGGAGTACAGCGACTTGTCCAGATCAAGGCAGCGGCGGTAGGAGCTTACCTCCCCATCGGGGAGCGTGAAGTCGAGCACCGCGTCGCAGAGGAGCAGGTAGCTGCCGAAATCCCCGTCGCCGGTGAGCATCGGGAGAAGTTCCTCGGCGCGTGCATTCTCGCCGGCGGCGAGGAGCTTCTGCACCTGCTTTACATATGTATATCTGCCGCGGTGGTTTCCGCCGTAGTAGTCGGGGCGCGCCGCGCAGGGACCGCCCGCCCAGAACGTCTTTTCGTTGAGGACGACGCGCTCCTGTTCGATACCGCCGAACATGCTGGCGCCCATGTATCCGTTGCCTATCGGAAGGCAGGTCTGTTCCCACAGCCCGAAGTCGCCGGGGTGGTCAAAATAGATCTGGTTGGTTCTGCTCATATCTTTATATCCTTCTAAAATGCGCTTTTTGCGGTTACAGACCGGAAAAGCACCGGCTGTAATCGTTCACAGCATAATTATACCACACTTATCGCTAATTGTCAATAAAATTCAGCAATTGTCATTCGTCGGCGGGCTTCAGCTCAGTAATTATGTGATCGGTCAGGCGCGCGATGGTCTCAAGGTCCTCGCTGTCCGGGACTTCCTTCCCGGCGGACGTCGCTATCGTATGGAATGTTCCCTGGATTATAAAGGAAAGAACGATGTCGTTGCGGCGGCTCTTCAGGTTCGGGAATTCCGCGTAGAGGCGCGCTTTTATGCGTTCCTCGATCTTCTCCGCAAACCCGGAATACCTCGAGCCGGAGAACACGCTGTTCAGCGTGGAGAGATTGTTCAGCAGCGCACGGCGCATTTCTGCGGTGTACTTGCGGGGATCGTCGAAAAATTTGTTCAGACCCTGTATTTCGGAAAGAATATCGTCGATCACCTCGTCCTCCATCTCGTCGGCGAGGGAGTAGATGTCCGAGTAATGAAGATAGAACGTTGCCTTGTTGATCTCGGCGAGCTTCGCCAGTTCGGTCACGGTGATCTTTTCTATCGGTTTTTTCCTGCGAAGCTCCAGAAAAGCGGATTTGATCGCAGCACGGGTTTTCTGAATTCTTAGATCCATGTGGGTCCTCCAAAATAGACAAATATGTACAAACGTCGCGTATTAGACTTTGGTATGATTTTGTTGCTTGAACAGTTTAGCAATATATATTATAATTATTTTGTACATATTTAATTATAACGTAAAATACGAGGATTGTCAACCTATTTTTTACAATTTGGAGGTAATATTTTGAATTTACGTGATTTCAGCTCCGGCGACTGCTTTGACGCCTACAAATGGCTCGGTGCGCAGTTCGACGGCTTCGGCACTACGTTCAGAGTTTATGCGCCCAATGCGGAAGGCGTGTCGGTCATCGGCGACTTCAACGGCTGGCAGGACTGGTACCTCAACCGTACCGGCGACGGCAAATTCTGGGAGATACGCATAACCGACGCAAGACCGGGGCAGATGTACAAATACAAGATTTACCACGGCGGGAACTGCGTTGAGCACTGCGACCCGGTGGGCTTCGGCATGGAGCTGCGCCCGAAATTCGCTTCCATAATACGCGACATGCGCTTCGACTTTGACGACCTCGACTGGATGGAGAAGCGCCACACCTGGCACGGCGACGCGCTGAACATCTACGAGGTCCACCTCGGAAGCTGGCGCACGGATCCCGGCGACCCCAACGGCTGGTACAAATACGAGGACATCGCGCCGCAGCTCGTGAAGTACTGCAAGGAGCACGGCTACAACTGCGTCGAGCTTATGCCGCTGAACGAGTACCCCTGCGACGAAAGCTGGGGCTATCAGGCGACCGGATTCTTCTCGCCGACCTCCCGCTATGGAACCGCCGAGGGTCTGAAAAAGCTGGTGAACACCTGCCACAAGAACGGTATTGCAGTGCTGATGGACTACGTCCCGGTGCATTTTGCGGTGGACGGCTACGCGCTGGCTCAGTTCGACGGCACTCCGACCTACGAGTCGCAGTTCAAGGACATCGCGTTCAGCGAGTGGGGAAGCTGCAACTTCGATTTCACGAAGGGTCCGGTATGCAGCTTCCTGAAGTCTGCGGCAAACTACTGGCTGACGGAATACCACTTCGACGGGCTTCGCATGGACGCTATCAGCCGCGTTATCTACTACATGGGCGACCCGTCCCGCGGCGAGAACGTGTGCGGCGTGAAGTTCCTGAAATCGCTTAACCGCGGGCTGAAGTGGATCCATCCGTCCGCGATACTCTGCGCGGAGGATTCCACGGATTACCCGATGGTAACAAAGCCGGTGGACGAAGGCGGTCTCGGATTCGACTACAAGTGGGACATGGGCTGGATGAACGACACGCTCAACTACTTCCGCACCCCGCCGGACGAGCGCGTGAACCACTACCACAAGCTGACATTTTCGATGATGTACTACTACAGCGAGAAGTACATACTCCCGCTTTCCCACGATGAGAACGTACACGGCAAGGCTACCGTCATTCAGAAGATGTACGGCGATTACGACGATAAGTTCCCGCAGGCGAGGGCGCTTTATATGTACATGTACGCGCACCCGGGCAAGAAGCTGAATTTCATGGGGAGCGAGCTTGCGCAGTTTCGCGAGTGGGACGAGAAGCGCGAGCAGGACTGGGATATCCTGAAGTACCCCATGCACGACGGATTCATGCATTTCATGAAGAAGCTGTGCAATATGTACCTTGAGATACCGTCGCTCTCCCGCTGGGACGACGCTCCGGAGGGCTTCCGCTGGCTGGACTGCGACAGTGCGCTCAAGCGCTGCTACACCATGCTCAGAAGCTGCGACGGAGGCGCACCGGTGGCTGCGGTGTTCAATCTCTCCGACCGTGTGCAGGACGGCTACGTACTGAACATCGGGCAGGGCAAGCGGCTGAAGCTGCTGCTTGATTCCACCGAGGACAGGTACGGCGGCTGCGCTCCGCACTATCCCGGAAGTATGACCGCCGATCAGAACGGAAATGTGAAGCTGAGCGTCCCGAGGTACTCCGCGGCGTATTACGAGGTAGCCGACTCTGTTCCGAAGGGAAACGCAGGCGGTCCGGCGAATCAGAGCCGTCACGGTCAGCAGCGCCGCCGCTCCAGAAAGAAAAAGCATTGAATTATCCGCCGCGCCGATGGAGGAAACTCTGCGGCGCGGCATTTTATTCGGGTTTCCGCAATTTTCGAAAAAAATCGAAAAAATTTTGTAAAAACGCTTGACAAATCCGGAACGATGTGCTATAATATACAAGTCGAAACGAGACAGGGGCTCGACAGAAAACAAAGCTCCGATATATTCAGAAATGGACAGGTGGCTGAGCTGGTCTAAGGCGCACGATTGGAAATCGTGTAACGATTAAACCCGTTCGAGGGTTCGAATCCCTCCCTGTCCGCCATATTTAGCCGCGTATTTCAGCGCGGCTAAAATTATATTATAGGCTGTCTTTTATAGGCGGTCATTTTAGTATCCGGAATACATATGTCCCGAACCTGAAAAGGAGAATACTATGAAGTACGAATTAACAAAGGATCTTGAAACAGGAAACCGAATCATTGATAACGAGCACCGTGAACTCCTGAACGCCGTCAACGCGCTGCTTGACGCATGCAGCGCCGGCAAGGGACGCGCCCAGGTGAGCAGCACTGTAAAGTTCCTGAACGACTACGTTGACCGCCATTTCGCGCATGAGGAGCAGCTTCAGAAGCAGAGCGGCTACCCGGGATATGAAGCGCACCATGCGTTCCACGAGAAGTACAAGCAGACCCTGCGTGAAATAACCGCCGGAATGTCCGATAATTGCAGCATTGCGGATCTCGCGAAGCTCAACGGGCATGTGAGCCTGCTGGTGAGCCATATCCGCACCGAGGACAAGAGGCTCGGGGCTTTCCTGAACAAATAATACGCTCATAACGCTGACAGAACGGCGCGTTTCTCCGGAGACGCGCCGTTTTGCTATAGACGAGCTCTATTGCATGACCACCTGCATATAATAATTCTTGACAACCCGCGCTGAATGTGCTATAATCGCAGCATAAACACATTCACAGGAGAAACACTATGACATTGCAGCAGATGAAGTACGCGCTGACAATAGCGGAGCAGGGCTCGATGAACAAGGCGGCGGAGCAGCTTTTTATCTCGCAGCCGTCGCTTACAAGCGCGGTCAGGGAGCTTGAAAAGGAAATAGGGATACAGGTTTTCGTCAGGAGCAGCCGGGGAGTTTCCGTCACCGCTGAGGGCGCGGATTTTCTGATGTACGTGCGTCAGGTCTACCAGCAGTACGAGCTGCTGCACCAGAAGTACGGCGGGAGCGGCGGCGCAAAGCGGAAATTCGGAGTTTCCACGCAGCATTATTCCTTTGCGGTAAAGGCGTTCGTTGAGATGGTTAAGAATTTCGGCACGCTGAATTTCGAGTTCGCCATACGTGAGACCCGCACGATGGACGTACTGCACGACGTGGGAGGATTCCGCAGCGAGGTCGGGATAATCTACCAGTGCGACTACAACCGGCGGATAATCGGGAAAATGCTCCACGAGCTGGAGCTGGAGTTCGTTCCGCTTATCGACTGCCGCGCGTACGTCTACCTGTGGAAGGATCACCCGCTTGCGAACGAGAAGTCGATCGGGCTTGAGCAGCTCGCGGATTACCCCTGCCTGGTGTTCGAGCAGGGCGACGGTGCGAGCGGGTTCCTTGCTGAGGAGATACTCACCGACAACGACTATCCGCGCATCATCAGGAGCACCGACCGCGCTACTCAGCTTAATCTCATGGTGGGTCTCAACGGATACACGCTGTGCTCCGGCATAATCTGCGAGGAGCTGAACGGAAACGAGTACCGCGCGGTGCCGTTCCGCGAGGACGAGAACAACCGCAACACCGTCATGGAGATAGGCTACGTGATGAAAAAGCACAGCATACTCAGCGATATCGGGGAGGTCTACATCAGCGAGGTAAGGCGGTACCTCAGCGGCTGCGAGGGATACAAGGAGGAGAACAAATGAGCTATACTTTTCAATACGCCGAGGTCCTGGAGCTGAAAAAGGCGTGCGCAGAGCATTTCCCGGATCATGTACACTTTCATGACGGCTGCGGAGGTCAGTATTTCTCGCTCGACGAGGAGAATGACGCGCTGTGCGGGTTCATCGCCGGGTACTTTGCGGAGCGCGGCTTAACGGCGGAATTCACGGGCGGCGGAACGGTTTTCACCGTCTCGAAGAATTGACAAAGAGGCTCCCGCATGCGGCGGGGGCTTTTTCTATGGAAATTTTGCCCAAAGTGCTGTAAAAGTTTGCTTTTTCTATTGACTTAAAGAGGAAAATATTATATAATATAGAGTGTATAATTATGCATTATAGTCCGGCTCACAGCAGCCTGGCATTCTATAATATCCCGGAGGTATTTGTATGAAGCTCAGAAAAAGAATCGCGGCAGCGTTTACAGCGCTGGCACTAATGTTCACGTTGACTGACCCGGCGGCGCTTGGAGGGCTGATTGGTTCTTCTGGCGTTGCGTCGGCATATTCTATAATGTCCTTACTTGTAAACACAAAGTCTAACAAAATTCCTGTTCCTGAGGTTGGATTGGATTTATCAACAATAAATAAGAACTTTAACCCCGGGCTTGATTATATAAGTAGCGTGAATGTGTCATGGTATGAAGGTTCTCCAGTTTTCGGTTCTGACGGAAAAGCAGTTTTGCCTTCGAACACTGTAAACAGTTTTGGATATAATAGGCATTACTATGCGGTAGCAGAGTATATTCCTGGTCCTGGTTCATCAGCTGTAGGTAATGTTCCCGTGTTTTTTTATGTTGATGACCCAATAAAACCAACTGATAGTGAAGTTTCTGCAAAGTCGTGGATAGGCGACACCGGCTCGATCTTCGCCGTGTTCGACTTCTCGACTTACCAGGCTACAAAGAAAGCCAAGGCGACCGGAGCGCGCTTCGTGCCGTCCGGCGACCCCAAGTACGGCTTCAGCGCCGATTATACAACGGTGTTCTTTACCATACCCTCCCACTCCAAGACCGACGTTATCGAAGGTCTGCTGCCGGGAACTGTAACTATTGACACCGAGGACAAAGAGGGCAGCGGTCTTTCCTTTGCGAATGTTCCGGTGACCTGGAAATCCGGAAGCAGCTTCACATACGAGGGCACCGGCTACGACCAGACAAACGTAACTGGAATGACCTTTACCATAGTCGGAACTGCCACCGTACCCACTAACAAGCTCAACGATATAGATTCGACAAGCGCCGGTGCAAAGACAAAGTTCACGCTAAAGGCGAAAATTACAGTTGACCCTGCGGATAAGGTGCAGAAGCCGTCTTTCTCAAGCGAGAACCCCGACGGCTCCACGTTTGACAAGACCACCTACATAAAGCTCGACCTCCCGAAGGAAGATAACGTAACCTATTATTACATCGTTGCCTCCAGCGAGGACGAGCTGAACTCTCTGCCGTTTATTTACGACAACGACCACACCTACTACTCCAGCCGCGGAATTATGATAACAGGCGTGGTAAACAAGAGAGTTCAGAGCTGGATAAAGGTCATCGGTAAGCACAACGAAAAGCAGGACAGCGACGTGCTGACCGGCTCGTTTACTGTTGCGATGCGCTCCAGCACCGGCTCCAATATCCCTGAGATACACATTATAGTCGACCAGCCGGTAGGCGGGCAGGCGCTTGATATCTCCGCAGAGCTTGACCCCTCGGCTCCCGACTACGAGACCGAGACGTTCGAAATATCCGATTTCGGCGCGGTTCAGTGGAAGGGCGGCTCCGGAAGCAGCGCCCTGGCTGAGTACAACACGGAGTACACCATGCTGGTGGAGGTTATCCCTAACAGCCCGAACTACGTGTTCCTGCGTACTCCCGACGTTTACGTGAATGGAGTGAGATGCTCCGGCTCCACTAACGACACCGGTACGTTCACGATCGTTTACACCTTCGAAAAGACCGGCAAGCTCACCGACTACAGAGCTGTATCCCCCGGAAAGGTCGCCAACGTGCCTAGCGGAACCACCGTTACGCAGATGGACAGCAGCTACCTTCCCAAGACGGTAACAGTTGTCGGCACAAAGGATAACCGTATTTCCGAGACATGCAGCGTAACATGGGATCTCACCACCGCGATAACCGACAAGGGAACTCCCTACAATCCCAAGATAGGCACTGCCCAGACAGTCACATTTACCGGTAAGGTAAGAGTCCCCGACTACATGGAGGAGGACTCCGCGAAGATGACCGTAACGGCGCAGATCTATGTTGAGGAAGCGTCGAAGGTCCCTGCGCCCTGGTCATACCCTCCCGATACCGTGGAAGGTCAGGGGACCACCGTGTTCAATTCCCCGCAGGATATCTCGCTTGAATCTGCGGTAAACAGCGCGACCATCTACTATAACATCGAAGCGTACGAGAACATCAGCGATATCTCCAAGCTCGCCGACCCCACCGAGACCGGCGGCACGAAGTATATCGAGCCGATCACGCTTTCCGGCGTGCCCGGGCAGTCGCTGTATTACTGCATAAAGGCGATAGCCACAGCCCCCGGCATGAAGCAGAGCGACGTATCCACATTTGTATACAAGGTAGTTATCGAGAAGAAAAAGACCCAGATTCCGAAGCCCACTCCGGAGCCGGGAAACTACGCCAGCTCGCTGACGATCACGCTTAATACCGAAACTCCCGGCGCGAAGATATACTATACCCTCGACCCGAACGCAACAAAGTCCAGCGGATTCATCGAGTACACAGGTCCGTTTGACCTGAAGGTTGCTGCGAACAGCACAAAGACATTCGTGCTGCGAACCTATGCGAAGGCTCCGAATGACAGCTGGAAGGATTCCGACATCAGCGAGGATCTTATCTACAAAATAACCGTGCCCAAGGAAAAGGCGGCGGTACCGGTGCCGAGCGTTCTTGACACCGCCAGCGAAACCGCGATCACGCTCACGCTCTCCTGCGCGACAGCCAAGGCTGATATCTACTATTCCATCGACACTCCGATAACCTCCACCTATAATGGAATTCTGTACAAGTCGGGAACCAAGATAACCCTCAAGCGCGTGGATAATCAGGTCGTGACATACAAGCTGTATACCTATGCGAAGTCCAACGACCCAAGAATTGACGACAGCCTTGTAAAGACGTACACCTACACCGTCGGCAAGGACTACGGCGTTAAGAGTATCGAGATAGTCAAGCGGCCTGCAAAGTATTCCTACTACATGGGCGAGAAGCTGAATGTCGTAGGCGGCCTTATCAAGGTAACGTACATTGACGAGACCAAGGCTCCGGAAACAGTTTACATGACCGAGAGCATGATCCAGGATTTCGATAGCTGGGTACTGGGTCAGCAGACTCTTACAGTTTATTATCAGGGCTGCACGGCTGCGTTCAATATCGTGGTGCGCAGACGTTCGTCAAGCAGTTCTGACTCTGACAATAAGCCGAGCGATTCCGGCAAGGACGATGGCAAGAAGGACGATACTACCACCGACCCGGGTACTTCCGACACCGACAAAGACAACACTACCGATGGGACGGTATCCGCCCCGACAATGGTGGGAAGCCTGGTGAAGGGCTGGACGCAGCTCCAGAAGAAGATAGCGGCGGCTGCGAAGAATTCCCGCATTGTTATCAATCTGAACGGAAACACGTCCGTACCCGCTGATATCATCAACACCGCGATGAAGAAGAAAATCACGCTGGAGTTCGTGGTAAACGACATGCTGAGTTGGGTAGTCGACACCGGTGCGCTGAAAAAGACGGTGGCTTCCCTCAGCGTGGGATTAAAGACCAACGACGTTTATATCCCGACGGTGCTTATCGACAGCTCCGGAGACAGCGAGATAGTCAGAGTGCACACCTACGGCAAGAATAAGATAGGCGCGGTGCTTTACGTCAAGACCGGCAAGAAGGTGAACAACCGCTTTGCAAATCTGTTCAGGTATAACGAGGATTCGCACCTGCTTGATTTTGTTGATACTTCGAAGATAATTTCGAGCACCGGTGTTGCCCAGGTAGTTCCGGCGAACGGCGGCGATTACGTTCTCATGCTGGACACCAGGACGAGGCTCCCCGGCGACGCTGACAACAGTACGACGATAGACGCCCGGGACGCTTCCGCGATACTCAAGATGTGCGTAGGCACGATGGAGCTTGACGACACATGCGACTACAACGGCGACGGATTTGTCAATGCAATTGATTCGGCTGCGATACTCCGTTCAGTCGTAGGACTCAAAAAGTAAACCAGACAGCAGGGAACTCCGGTTTCCTGCTGTTTTTTCCGGACGTAAAAGGAGAAAACATGCGTATTGAAACGGAGCGGCTGTATCTGCGTGAGATGACAGCCGCAGATTACGAGGCGCTGTACGCCGTGCTGGCGGATTCGGACATCATGCAGCATTACCCATACACGTTTGACGAGGCGAGGGTGCGCGGCTGGATAGACCGCAATATTGAGCGCTACAGTATATTCGGGTTCGGACTGTGGGCGGTGTGCCTCCGTGAAAACGGCGAGATGATAGGCGACTGCGGGCTGACTATGCAGCTAATAAACGGTCAGATAAAGCCGGAGATAGGCTGCCATATCCGCAGGGACATGCAGCGGCGCGGGTACGCAAAGTAATCTGCTTCGGCGGTCAGGGACTGGGCTTTCTGCAATACGCCGTTCAATGCGGTCTATTCATACATGAAAGCGGCGAACCTGCCGTCATGCCGTACTGCGGAAAGCTGGGGCTGTACCCAGGTAGACGAGTACGCCGACGCGGAGAACGAGCTTACAAAGGTGTACGCCATCACACGCAATGAATGGCAGATGCTCACCGGGAATAACAGCAAATAAACTGAATCGAAAATTGCGCAGATAAGTGTTGATGAATCACCGGAAATATGCTAATATATAGATATAGGCAGGAAATTCCGATGATCAGGAGGTAATTATGGGCAGGCAGGAAAACATAGAAATATTCGAAAACACGATGTCGATGTGCAGGACCGATCCGTTTCTGAGATCGGCGATAAAGGAATCAAGCAGTGGACAGTCTCTGATACCGGAGGGTGACTGGGTGGAGCTTCCTATGATACAGAAGGGCGCCGCCGCGAAGGTCGTGGTGAGCCGCAAACGCACACTGGAAGCCGCCGCCGGCTACGCTAGGGCAGGGAAGCGCGTGTGCGTGCTGAATTTCGCTTCGGCGTCCAACCCAGGCGGCGGAGTTAAGAACGGCTCCTCAGCGCAGGAGGAGGCGATATGCCGCTGTTCGACGCTGTATATGAACCTAATTCAGCCGGATATGTGGAGCGGGTTCTATACTCCGCACCGTGCGGCACCGGATCCGCTCCACAGCGACGACTGCATATACACTCCCGGAGTTGTGGTGTTCAAGACGGACAGCGCGCTTCCGGAGGTAATGCCGCAGGAAGAATGGTACAGCGTGGACGTTATCACCTGCGCGGCTCCGAACCTGCGGGAAAAGCCGAGCAACTCGATGAATTACGACGGACACAGTGCAGTCAGCATTTCGGACGGCGACCTTCGGAAGCTCCACGAGAAGCGCATGGAGCGCATACTCAGCATAGCCGCACAGCACGGGTGCGATGTAGTTATACTCGGCGCGTTCGGCTGCGGTGCGTTCATGAATCCGCCGGAGGTAGTCGCGGCGGGGATAAGATCCGCGCTTGAGGGCTTCATGGAGCGCTTTGAAACCGTGGAGTTCGCCGTGTACTGCTCCCAGCGTGACGACACGAATTTCCGCGTGTTCGACAGGGAGTTCGGCTCACGGAAGTGACTCAGGCTGAAAACTGAAAATCAAAACCGGCGGAGAGCAATGCTCCCTGCCGGTAGTTTTATTCAGTTCTGAGGGACATCGAAACCACGCACTCAACATGGCACGAGCCGTTGCAAACAATGTCTGCGGTGGTTTTGCGGTTTGATGGAACGCTTGCTTTTGTGGGTGCGTATAGGGGAATATGTCCAAGCAGGAGATGAAGTCATGAAAATTACATTTGAGGGTGGAATTGAGATAATTACATAATGCTATGGCAAATGTTAGCATTTTACATATAGAAGAATTGTAATACAATTTTATCATACACTTTATTAGCCGCACTCAAAATTCTCTGCAACAATTGCGTTCAGCTTTTTGGCAATTTCTGAGAAGCCTTGATTTAAATCGAGAGTTTTTACGCTGACCTTATTGCCGCTCATCTGGTATATATTATCTGGTTGAATTACTTCGTCAGTTGCAGCATATAGGAGCATCCCGGACACCCGATGCGGTTTAGTGCCGAATTCTGCATCTTTGTTCTTTACATAAGTGAAAATCTGATACAGATTGCTGGAATGAAGGGTGTGCACATCGTACTGTGCTTGCGTGGTGTGTGTATAGTACTTGGCATCAATGATAAGAACCTCGTTATCTCTAGTCAGCATAATGTCGCTTTGCATAACCGGGAGCATAGTTCCGATACCATCGTCCAACGCCCATTGGATCTGAGAGACCGTCGCCGTCACCTGCGGACATTCCTTTGCGTAATACTCCAGTATGAACTTTTCATACAGTCGGTTCATGTGCTGTTCGTCGATGAAAGAAGCCAGCCGGTATTCGCCAGAGTCCGTGGTCAACAGCATCCCTTCGAGAATCAACTGGCACAGGCTAATGAGCATACGATAGGTATTATTGTTCCTCTGAAACCGAATGGCTGACCAGCGGATCATTGTGGGATCGATTGCGTCAACATTCGAGAAGAACAGCATTTCCTTTTTCAGCTCGCTTTTGTACTCCTGATCCACCCTCGTGTGCCGGAGCAAAAGCATAACGGTCGTTTTCAGTATCTGATTCAGGAGATTGTTCTCGGAAAGCTCGTCGTACTCGCAGGTCAACACCCGCTTTCTGGCAAGGCGGTTCTGAATAGTCCCCGGCATATCGATCTTGCCACGGACTACCGCAACATCCTCTTTGTGGTTCAAGTACTCCCGGTACAGCCCCTGCTTCAATTGTCTGCTGATGCCCTTCGCCAGAATCGCAGCGAAGAGGTTATGGATGTTCTCAAACTCTTCGGTAGCAACATCCTCATATCCGCCTTGATTCAGCGACGTGAAGGCATACGAAAGCATATAGTATATGTTTTTTATGAAGATGCTCTTATCCTTAATCATTGAAACACACCTTGCAGAATGTTTTTCCAACGCTGGAGCTTGTTGGCGTCATCGAACCAGTATTCACTAAGCATCGGAAGAATGTCGTAGTCAACGATGGAGTGCAGCCACTCCTCGGTGCAAATATCCCTGCCGCAGAAATAGCTGTGGCCGATGCAGAAGCCCTTACCCAACGATTTATCAAGAGAGATTTCACGGTTCAAGTCTTTCACCTTATTTACGAGTTCATTCAGCGTCTCGTTGTTCAGGCTGTTCTGGTAATGGATGAAGCCCTCGGAATCGAATCCCGGTTCCACTTCAAAGAAGCTGAAGCGGCGACGAAGCGCATAATCAATCATGGCAAGGCTGCGGTCCGCAGTGTTCATCATACCGATGATGTAGAGGTTCTTGGGGACGGAGAAAGAGAGACCATTATAAGCGAGAGTCGCTTTTGTGCCTCTGTAGTCTCTCTCAATCAGCATCAGTAACTCACCGAAGATTTTACTCATGTTGCCACGGTTGATTTCATCAATAATGAAGAAATAATCCTTGTCCGGCTGATTGGCTGCTTTCTGACAGAATCGATAAAAGATGCCGTATTTCAGTTCGAAACCGTCCTCTACAGGCTTGTAACCCATCATGAAATCCTCATAGGAGTAATTCTGGTGGAACTGGACGAACTCGATGCGGCTATCATCCTTTTCACCCATCATGGACCACGCCAAACGTCTGGCGGCGAAAGTCTTGCCAACGCCGGGAGCACCCTGCAGAATGATGTTCTTCTTGTTGCGAAGAACGGCCACAAGGTTCTCGTAGCGTTTTTCGGTCATATACACTTCATCAAGGAAGTCGCTCTTTGTATAAGCGTCAATGGAGGCTTCCTGCGCTACCGGATTCTCATCACGAATCATATCGAGGATGAAGTCAAACTCGCCTCTGGTGAGCTTGAACAGGCTGCCTTGCGGATTCTGGAAATACTCCATACGCTCCAGCTCCGGGCATCCTCTCAAGGTTGCATAATCAATCGGCGAAGTCAGGCCTTCGACCTTTTCAAAGAACAGCTTCTCGCCGTCTTGCTCTGCGCTGACACGACCGATGGCAACGATCTGCTTTACTGGATTAGACTCGTAGCCGATAATCATGTCACCGGCTTTCGCATCTAGGAAGTTCTGAAAGATACGGCGTTTGTTGCCGTTTTCATTGTAGAGTGTGTAGGACTGAACCTCTCCAACAGCGATGTCTGCAAAGCTCCAGATCTTCGGATTGGCATTCAACCACCAATAACCACAATCCTGCTCACCTGGAGCCGCTGTGACATACAGTTCGATACCGCTGAGGTCTGTCTTGTCGAGCGCAGCAGAAAGCTCGTCTCTCAGTTTCCATACAAAGCTGCCATCCTCGTCTTTTTCTGCATCACGACCCGTATAGAGAACCGTCCACCACTGAGTGGAACCATCATCTCTGGTGTTCGGCGTGATGCTGGTGGACTCACAAACTCTTCTTGCCAACGCTACAGAGCCAGAATTATAGAAGTTCTTTGTCTCGCCGTATTTCACAGCAAGCTGAGTGCAGGAAGCCATGCCGCCATAATCCTTCATGCGCTTCATGATTTCCAGCGCACCCGTCGTAAAAACGGTTTCATCCTTCAGCAGCTTGCTCCAATCCTCAACAGAGAGACCGGGATCAAAGTCTGCGCCATACCAGCTGGTAGTATCAGGAGCAGCATCCTTCTGAGAGTAATACCGGCTGATGTAGAAACCGACATCGATGGTCAGCGTCTTCAGTTCCGGATCAAGATAGCAGGTATCGGTCAACTGCGACTGGAACAGGTTCACCAGTTCGGTGTCCTCTTTGAGGGCAAGACTGATCTCATCATAGAGCCGCAGGAAGTTGCGGATATTGTCTGCGTAAGCACCTTTTTTGAAGTGGTAATCTGCTTCAAGCTCATTTGCGACGGCTTTAACCTCACCAAACTTATAGATGTAATACTTATCCGGATAGCGGAGCCACAGGTATGTGCTGATTGCATTCTCGTATTGGTAGTGCTGAGCGGCGCCATTTCCGTATTTCTCCAATAGGATAGAGGACTGCAATTTGAACGCATTCATGCGCTCAAACACATCCTTACTTTCATCGAACAAGGCAATAAACATTGCCCGGACCTCTTCCGGAGCGGCCTTGGCAAAGCCTACAATCATACCCTTGGGAAAATTGTTGTTGGATGCCAGCAGATTAAAGGTCTTATCAAGGGAGCGACTCAGCATTTCAGGGAAATTCTGAGCATTCACGTCCCAATTGTCTTGAAACCACTTCACAGCTTCCCATTTGTATTTTTCGTTACCCCACTGTGAGGCGACAAAGTTTTGTTTGTACTGTGCCAATACTTCTTTCAATCGAAATTGGTCAAACATAATATCCCCCCTTTTATGCCTCTCTCAGGCTTTTATAAATCTCGTCTGTAAAGATACCAAGAACCTGTCGCTTGATCTCATCGTTGCCGAGAAGAAGCGAGAAGAAATCCTGGTTCTGCTCCAACCCCTCAATCAGCGCATCGTCAATGTCATCGAAATACGAAAACTCAAAATCCTTGACGGTATTGTTCCGTGCGCTGGTTTTCAGTTTGTCGGACTTCAGCAGAATATCCCGGATCTGCAGCATAGCCTTGACCGCCACATCGTTATCATAGGCTTTTCCTGTGCGGCTGTTGATTTCCGCAATAATCTGGGAAAGCCGTTCTTCTTTCGCCTCGGTCAGGCCGAAGCTCTCGGCTGTCGGTAGCTTTACCACAGGCTGTGCGACAAGGTTTGGAGTCGTATGTTCCTCCGCCTTTTTCTGAACAAAATTGGTAGCCTTGATTTTACCGTCCAGATTATATCCGCCGCCCGGATGCTTGATATTGATATACGCCAGCAGATAAGTGATGAAGTTGTACTTTTTATGCAGATCGGTATCCTCGAAACAGGACACCTGCAGCAGAAACTCATAAAATCGGACAAAATGGCGCATCATGGACACAATCTCGTGTTGCTTGATAAGCTCGTATTGCTCAATCCTATTTTTTGCCCGCTTGAAGTAGAAAGTCAGCTTCTGCTTATCCTTGGAGGAGATATTCCCCTTGTAGAGCAGTTCGTTGGCTTTTTCACTATCATCAGGGTCAAGAATAGTATACGCATCGATCTGGGCCTCCAAATCGTAGATTGCCGTCGGCGTTACGGAGGTGGAAAGCAAGGTGGTCGTATAATACGGTGCGAACGCCGCCTTGATGTCCTCGTATGTATTCACAAAGTCCAGCACGAAGGTCTTCTTCTCGAACGGCGGGCAGATTCGGTTCAGGCGTGAAAGCGTCTGAACGGCAGAAACACCTTTCAGCTTCTTGAGGACATACATGGCGCAGAGTTTCGGCTGGTCAAACCCGGTCTGATACTTATTCGCAACCAGAAGTACCTGATATTCGTCCTTATCAAATTCTTTTGTCAGACGGTCCTCTGGGAAGCCGTTCATTGATGCCTCAGAGTACTCGGTGTCATCGTCCGGCAGCTTTACCTTGCCAGAGAAAGCGACTAATGCCTTGATATCGGTGTAGCCTTTTTTCTGAGTGTAATTCTCAAACGCCTGACGGTATTTGACCGCACCCTGCCTGGAGGCGGTGATGACCATCGCCTTTGCCATACCACCGAGCTCCGGCATAACCGTGGTGCGGAAATGCTCCACGATGACCTCTACACGCTGCGCAATGTTCGTTTCATGCAGTTCCACAAAACGGGCAATCTGCCTCTTTGCATCTGCTGTCTTGCAGCGGGGATCTTCTTCGATTTCCTTGTTCAGCTGATAGAAGGTATCATAAGTGGTGTAATTCTGAAGCACATCTAGAATAAAGCCTTCCTCGATGGCCTGCTTCATGGAGTAGATATGGAACGCCTCACGCTGTCCCTTGGTGTTCAGTCGACCGAACAACTGAATCGTTGTGGGTTTGGGCGTGGCGGTGAACGCAAACATGGAAACATTGGCTTGTTTGCCGTTGCGACGGATCTCGTCAGTGATCATGTCCTCCACATCACTGTTTTCCTGCTCACCGGAGCCCAGAGACATGGTGACTGCTGCCATATCCTTACCGGCTGTAGAGGAATGGGCTTCGTCGATGATGACGGCGAAACGCTTACCTTTCAGTCCTGCAACGCTGTCGACGATGTACGGGAACTTCTGAATCGTAGTAGCTATAATCTTTGTGTTGCCGTTCAGTGCAATGGCAAGGTCGGCAGAGTTGCACTTATCGTCCATCACACGGATAAGTCCGGCTTTGTGTTCCATGCCCATAATGGCTTTCTGGAGCTGGCGATCCACCACAACACGGTCGGTGATAATGATGACATTGTCAAAGATAATTTTATTATCTGCATCGTGCAGTGAAGTGAGGCGGTGTGCCAGCCATGCGATGGAGTTTGTTTTGCCGGAGCCTGCGCTGTGCTGTATCAGATAATTCTGCGTAGAGCCATTCTCACGCACATCTGCCAGCAGCTTGCGGATTACATCGAGCTGATGATACCGAGGAAATATGACATTTTCAGACTTTTTCGTTTTCCCTGTCAGCTCGTCCTTACTTTCCTTGGTTTCGATAAAGATAAACTTACTGATGAGGTCAAGGACGGTATCCTTTGTCAGAATATCCTCCCACATATAGGAGACGCTGTACTTGTCTTTGAAGGTAGGATTGCCCGCACCGGCATTGACACCTTCACCGTTTCCCATGTTGAACGGCAGGAAGAAGGTGGCGTTGCCTGCGAGCTTGGTGGTCATATAAACCTGCTCTAAGTCCATCGCAAAGTTCACAAGGCAGCCTGCCTTAAACCAAAACAGGCGGGTCTTGGGATCACGGTCAACACGGTACTGATAGATGGCATCCTGATAGGACTGACCGGCGGCATTGCATTTCAGTTCAAATGACATGATGGCAATGCCGTTCAGGAAGATGACCAGGTCAACACGCTCATCATCGCTTGCCCAGACCTCCTCCATAACGGAGAAAATATTCTTCTCGTACTTTGCCAGCAGTTCCCGGTTAAAGGTGGTAGCGGGTTTGGTATACATGAGCTCCAGCTTCATATTGGAAATCTCAATGCCATGCTTCAGCACATCCAGCAAGCTACCGCGCGCTTTTGTAACCTCAGAGTTGATGAAACTGACGAGAGTGTCCTCCAGGTCGGCTTTGTAGATTTTGCGGAGTGCCGCCATCTCATCTGGCTGGGTATCGTTCAGAAACTGAAACAGCAGCTCCCGGTCCATAGCAAAGAGGCGGTCATAGCTTGTTGCTTTGCGGACAATGTAACCGTTGTCCTGCGAGAGCCTGTCCATAATGAAATGCTGGTATTCTTTTTCGGAGAGAATATTATTCATGCGAATCAGCCTCCCGTTCTTGCCGGATTTTGTTCATTTGGCGCTTTGTTTTGCTCGAATAGTTAATATCAAAATGGCTTCCGTCCTTGCTGGTGATAACAGGGATGATTTCACCATCCGTAACTGCATAAACCTCACACCATGCAATCTCGCCGTCCGTTTTTGTCACGAGCACAATAGTGCCGACTTTTTTAATGTGTCGGTAGGCTTCTTCCAAATCCCTGCTTCTAATCGCATTTACGCTTTGATTTGCTTGCGCATAAGAGCGTATTGCAAACATTAGGTTAGGATTATCACTCCATCCTTCCTCGCTATTGATGCGCTTGTACTCAGCAGCAGAAATATGAAGTTCGGTGCCTTTGCCAATGGTTGATGTTACATATTCAGCTTTCATGACGCAGGCACCTCCTTCTTGCCGGTTACATACTCGAAAATCAGAGATTTTTTGTATTCGTCGAGTGTTGCAAGCTGTGCTTTTTTATCAGCGATAACAGCGTCTGCTTTTGAAAGCACAGAATCGATGTGCTTTACGATGGCATTCTGTTCATCCAGCGGCGGTACTGGATAAGAAAGCTCCGCCAGCTTGTTCCACCGAAGGTCACAGGAACGCACACGAATACCGGTTGCCAAAGCAAGAAACACATCGCTGTAAGCCATACTGCGAAGATAATACATGATGTACCGTTTGCACTGGTCGGTATCCAGCACATTGAGAACCGGAGAAGCCTTGCCTCTTGAATCGGAGATGCCAATAGAACCTGCGTAACCGTCCATTCCGTGAACGACCAAATCGCCGACATCAATACCTTGATAACCGATTTCCTTGTCGGACATTGTAAATCCATCCTCACGACGATTGCTTCTGAGAGTAACCTCACCATCACGGAAGCAAGTGATTACACCGTCATCCTCACGCACGGGCTTCTGCATATAGCGGAGAATGTACTTGCCACGGATAACATCCCAGTGAGCTGGCATATCGCCAATCCACTGAATTCCACTGTCCTTCATTTGCGCATCCGGGTTCAGTCCCTTGGTAACTGTTTCGGTGATGACAGACCGCTTGTACTGCTCCAGTGTGTCGATCTGGGTCTGAATGTCAGCGGTCAATGCGTCGATCTCGGCGCATTTGGCATCAAGAAAATCGGCAATGCGCTGTTGCTCCACTAATGTTGGATAAACAATGTATTGTTTTTTTAGCTCAGAAAAATTCAAGATTTTTCTGACGCCACCGCCCATGTTGTGAAAAGCTTTGCATCCATCATAAGCCTTTAACAAATACGTAATAAACTGAGAAGAAATACGCCCATTTGAATTTGGTGCAAAAGCTATATACGCAGATGTAATAATTCCACGTTCCTTTACAAGGGCAACTCTCTGACTTACAAAGTCGAAGTTAAGATTAAGACCATTAAGCATAATTGTCCCTGGATTTACAACCGTATAATTTAAGATTGTATCCGCTACGTAGTTGTCATCGTCTGCATCAAAATTATCCTTTTTGACGATATTTCCATATGTAAACTTCAGTGCGTTTTTTACAAGACCGAGTTTATTCTTTTCAGTTACTTCTTGAAATTCTGCCCGGATAGGGTTAACACTCCATGATTGCGGAACGCGCCCAACCCACTCAATTCCGCTATCTTTCATTGTTCTCATCAGCTGACTCCTCCAATCCCTCTTTATTTTTGTGTTTGCGGATGATTATTGATATAACTGTGGCGATACCCACAACAGCGACAACTCCACCCATGATACACAGAACCAGCACCCAATTATCCGTCAGCCATTTTACTACTGCAATGATTCCGTAGGTAACTGCCCACAGGACAACAAACAGAATCAGGCGAATGAGCCAATGAAAGAAAGAGCCACTTGTGCTACCATCAATCATCCCGCCGCTGTACATATCGCCTACACAACGGTACGCAACAGCGTATGCAACGGCACCGATCACAGCCAAAATCAGATACTCCCAGTACCATTCTATAGGGAGCCCCAAAGGGTCGGTCAGTATTTCGAATATAAACTTAAACACCCTCGCAGACCTCCTTTACTCGAACAACTTCGCCACACGCTCAGTCACGGAAAGTTCCAATTCCTTAAATCTGGTCTCAAGTTCCTCGCTCGGCGTGGAAGGCTGATACTTATAGAAATACCGTGTGAACGGGATCTCCGCCCCGGTTTTGATAACAGGCTTCTTTGCTCCGAGGTTCTCCTCAAAGAATGCAGCGGCATCCGGAATGTGCGGCAGGACCTCTCTTGCCATATAATCCTCGATGCTTTCCTCCCACTTCACCAGTTCGGTGTCCTTGGTTTCCTTATCGTAAATGATGTTGCCCTTACGGTCACACTGGATCTCGGCACTCTTGTCCATGACGGAAAGACCGTCTGCAATCTTTTCCAGCAGCTTTTTGTCGGCAGTCACAGTGGAGAGTGCCTTAGTCAGCACCGGCATGAATGCCGCCGGGGAATTATAGATCTGTTCGGAGACGACTGCATTCAGCGCAGCGATAATGGCCTCATAGACAGGCTGATTCGCCTGGTAAGCCTCCAGCTTTTTCTGGTCTTTGCCGGTCAGTTCCTCGGCGTTTTCCAGTTCATCCACCTTGGACTGGTCATACAGAGAGGACAGCGAACCTTTGGAGAGCATGGCTTCAATTCGCTCCGCCGTAATGGCATAGCTGCGCTGAAGAGGCTGCATCACCGTATACTCACGATAAATGAACTCCTCGTTCCGATAGATTTTGCAATATTCGTTCTCCGTGAAATCCGCATACAGCTTGGTAACGGCACTGCGGTCTTCGGGAGAAATCTCGTTTTTCTTATCGCCCAGGGCTTTACGCAGCTTTTTGAAGAAAGTCGAAGCGTCAATCAGCTGAATTTTGCCCTTGCGTTCCGGACGCTTATTCTTGGAGAGAACCCAAATGTATGTAGCGATGCCGGTGTTATAAAACAGGTCTGTAGGCAGCGCAATGATGGCTTCGATCAGATCGTTTTCCAGCATCCAACGGCGGATCTGGCTCTCGCCGGATGCAGTCCCACCGGAGAACAGCGGACTGCCGTTTTCGATGATAGCGGCACGGCCAAAGTTATCGTCCATTTTGTCGATGGCAGACTGCAAAAACAGCATCTGCATATCGCCGGAGCCGGGCAACCCTGCGCCCCAGCGACCGTCAAAGCCTTTCTGATACTCTGCGTTGACGGCATCCTCGACACCTTCGGCAGCGTCCTTGCCGCCCCAGGCGGTGCCGAACGGCGGATTTTCCAGCACGAAGCGCATCTTCGTGCCCTTAAAACGGTCGGCTTTCATAGTGTCCTGATAGCAGATATTTTCAGCATTCTGACCCTTAATGAGCATCTCCGCAAGGCACATGGCATAAGACTCCGGGTTGATCTCCTGCCCGAACAGTCGCACATCGGCAGAAGGATTATAACGCTTGATGAAATTATAGCCAGTGGAGAGCATACCGCCCGTGCCGCAGGCCTGATCCAATATAGTGATGACTTTGCTATCATCGAAGATATCGTCGCAGCCTTCGGCCAACAGGATGTTGACCATCAGCTTAATGATGTCGCGGCCGGTGTAGTGGTCGCCGGCTTCGGCATTTTCAGAGAACTTACGGATCAGTTCCTCGAAAATATATCCCATCTTCACATTGTCGATGGTACGAGGATTAAGGTCAAGTTCGGAGAACGCTTTGATGACGGAGAGCAGACGGTTATTCTTGTCCATCTTGTCGATTTCTTCGCCAAAGTTCAGACCGCGCTCCTTGGACATCAGAATTTCCAGCACGTTTGCAGAGAAACCCTGCAGATAACTCTTGAAATTGGCGGCAATGTGGTCTGCGTCATTTACAAGCTCTGCAAGGTCAAACTCGCTGGTGTTATAAAACTGGAAGCCGGAAATACGGTACATCGCCTTTGCCGGGAAATTCGGGTTTGCTTTGAACTGGTCGACAACCTTCTGCTTGGTGGGCGCAAGCGCACACTCAAAGCGGCGGATAATCGTCATCGGAATAATGACATCCTTATATTTGTCGCTACGGTACGGTCCGCGCAGTTTATTTGCGATGGACCAGATAAAATTTACTTCGGTGGATACATCAACGGGAGAATCGTCCCACATTGCGTCTATAATCTGCTTATCAGCCATTTGCCGTTTACCTCACTTTTCGTTCTTGTAGTGCCATACTACCTTTATTTTACACCCGTTACTGTCCCATAATCAGGACTTTGTGCGCTGTCCGGTCATCATTTTATAATGCTGACTCTAAAAATCTGTGCTGTTTAACGCTATTAAAAACTAGATTTTAGCGTTATCGTCCCTAAGGAATTCCATTATATCGCCAACATCACAATTTAATGCATCACAGATTTTAAGCAACACTTCTGTGTTAACGTTTTTTCCGTGTCCAAGCTTTGCTACTGATGTAGCACTTATTTCAGCCATCTCGCAGAGTTCCTTTTTCTTTATTCCTCTATCGATTAGCAACTTAAAAAGCTTGTTGTAACTAAAACGCAAACTTTCTTCTTTCGTAGTACTCATCAGTTGTTCTCAACCTCCACATCGTTCCAAGTGCGTCCAAATAACGCCCCTTCATCAGCATTAAGCTGTAACACCTTGTTATCTTCCATAATTTTTTGTGCTTTCGGAGTATAGGAGCCTTCCTTATCCATAGCTATAAATACTTGCTTTGGCGTACTTGCATACAGCTCCATGATTTTTTCTATTGCATCATCCTCAATATTTTTTAGCATCAAAGAATCATGGGCAATCACTGGCAATCTGGTCAGTTTCAACATTGCTAAATCAAAAACTACTAACCCCTTATATTGAGCTCCTGTGCCACCGTCTCTCGGCGTGAAGAACGTGTATTTAGATGCGTCTATTATGTTGAGAGTTGGAGCGGTCTTTCGCCCATCGTATATTACATCGTTTATTTCTGTCATTTCTGTATTGATTTTTTGCTGCATTATTGCCATCTGCTCAACTACAAGGCGGTTTAATTCTGCTTCGTAGTCATTTGCTATTACAGACAGTTCTTTCTTTTTCGTGTAATTTTCGTTTGCAGCTTGAAGTTCCTTTAGCTCATTATCGACAGTTGCATACTGGTCTAGTACAGCTTTAGACAAATCGGTTGTTTTGGCTATTTGTGTGATAGAGATTTCTATTTGTGAAATTTCATTCTCAACTAATGAAAGAGTAGCTTGTATATTTTCTTCAGCCTCAGAAAACTCGTTTTTCAAAATATTAGTCAATTGCTTATGAAATCCCTCAATTGCCTCGATTTTTTTCAAATCTACTTCAGGGAAAAAGTGAAGCAAATCATCGTAGTTTTTCTTAAACCCCTTCTTTCCAAGGCCCTGATCGACGTGAAGTGCTCTAAGCTGTGAAAGTAATTGCGAACGTTGTCTTTTAAATTTTGATAGATTTCCTTTCAAAATAGAAAGTTGTTCTGCTTGCATTGAGTCCAAATCTAGCAAGCCACCTGAACTTTTTCGAGCGAGTTCCTCAATCTGATTAGCTAATTCATTGATGCGATTTTGGTTTTTGTTAAATTCAGACTGCTTTGTGACAAATGGAATATACCGATATTTCTGAGCCTTTTTAAAGGTTGAATATCTATCTTTAGCATCCGCAGTGATTTTTGATTGAGCCTCTATCCCAGAATACAAATCTGTCAGTTTCAGCAATCCTTCAATTGCCACTTTTGCCGTCTCTTGTTTTGATTGGTGTAGTGGGCGTTCTTCATCAAGCGATTCTCTTTTGTAAATGCGCATAAAACGTCCTATAGCATTCCTAAAAGTTAGCCCAATCAAATCCATATTATAATTTACTTGCAAAAAGGACAGATATTGCGTTAATGAAATCAATCCATTATTAAGCGGGTGGTAATTATTGTCGCATTTTTGGATGTTTTTATAATCTACATTAGAGCGCGAGAAAAAATGCATTCCATCTTTAAAATGAAAAGCAAAACAAATTCTATGCTCACCAACCTCTGTTTGCACATCGGTTAATTTTTCAACATAATCATCGCCGCCAAAAGCAAAGTCGATGATCATAAGGAATGTGGATTTACCTATTGAATTTGAGCCATTCGAACTTCCCATAACTGTATTTAATCCAGCGTGGAGCGAAATACGACCACGAGGAATGCCATGATTTATGAACTTGTCACACATAATTTCAACCAACATAATGGAGTACCAGCCCTTCTTCATATAATTCAATCTTACCCAGAGCATATAAGCAGTCTAGTATTTCTAAAAATTCCCCAACATCTGAAACTTTGGATTTAACATTTTTATATAAGGCACTTGGAGTTAAATCCTCATTTTCCAAATATGACAAGATTATTGGAAACTTAGCCAAAATACTAACTTGATAAGGAGTTACTTTACTTGGAAATTTCACGGAACACCTCGCAGTTCTGTATAAAAAACGCAACCACAATATGACAGGCACGCATATTTTTACTTCCAACACCTGATTTATTTTTTATCCATTCAGCCAACCCGTTTACGATTTCATCTTGTGAAAGAAGTCCGTTGTCCAATTTTTGGTATGCCAGCTTAACCTCAGATGCAATCAAATTAAAATCACCGGTACCATCTCTATCCATTGTTGAAAAAATATTGTTTATGTAATTGTAGTATCGTAAGACTCGTGTTATCTCATCATTCTTTAAAAGATGATTTTCTGGAAGAATCTTCTGATCGAGATGTAGCGCTTCGAGTGGAAGTTCAATTAGTTTTGCATCGTCTGTTATTCCTGCAAGTCCATATAGAACATCTTGTATTTCATCTTCAAGTGCAATGTCATTTATATCTAGAAGTAAATGATGTGTCGAGGCTAGTTGGTCTTTAAGGCTTTTTAATTTTGTATAATCTTCAACAGTTGGTTCAGTAGCGTACTCTTCAGCGTGATCGCAGCATAAAGCAATTTTATTACTGGGAGCATCGACTTTTTGGGGCTTTTTTATCAAAGAAAATTCTGAATTACTTTCAGAAAAATTGTCTGGGTAAATGTTTACGACTTTATATTTCTTTACTGGTGTATTCTTTACATATTTTATAAGCGGTTGATGACAAATAGGACATTCATAATTTGATTCAGCTAATAACGGAATATCGTCACTGACGAGCGGCATATCAGACAAACGGTTTTCGCGATTTATTACATACAAAAGTAAATTACCAAGGAACTCGGACTCTTTGCCTGAGTCGAGAAGAGCTAATAGTTCCTTTTTCTTTTTTGCAGCAATCACGTCATCTGAGTCAATCGCTCTTCGCATTGCTTCAAACATATCATCGCTGGTGATTGCATTCATATAAGGGATTATCTTTGTTTCACAGTGTTTCTGAGCATCAGCGATGATTTGCTTTGTGGTGCAGGCATTCTTTATTGCCTTAGGAACATCTACTTTTCGCTTAAGAAGGTCACTGATTAGTGATGGCGCAATATTTATAGAATTGCCTTTTCTGTCAACAACACTTGCCATTTCAGTGATCCAACCTAATAAAAGTTCAACAATGTCTTTGTCATCATTTGGGGGCTGCATAGCACTTTGCAAGCATCTAACAAATTCAGCAAAACAAAGTTCAGTCATTGTAACTTTCCTTTCTATCTTGAATTTTACTCTAATTTCACTCGAAATTCTCACTAAATACTTTTGGGCTGAATTCTACTATAATAGAAGAGTAAGAAAGCTTCGCGCAGTTAGAACTGGAGCTCAAGACTTTTTTACATATATTATACCACAAATCTTCGCAAAAGTCCATATTATTTTGCAAACACAAAAGAAAAGTTTGATATTGCTGAAAATCTTGTAAATGCAAAGTGGTGGAACCTAAAAATGTCAGACCGATGAATACAAGTTTTAAAAATGTGAAAAAAGACGTTTATAGAACAAAGCGGATTACACTATGGATTTTTGTAAACTATAAATTTCTTATCTTTACAATATAAATCTGCAGTTTTTTGCAGTCAGCCTTGACTTACTATATTTTTGCAGTAAATTGCAGCTTGCTGTGATTTATAATAAAACTTTTATCTGATGTAAAAATCAGGCGAATAGGCTCAATCGGAATACTCCGCGGAGAGCCTACAAAATTAAATCATGCCGGAGTGCGCAATCTTGGCAGGATATCTCATAGGTCAGTTCGTCGTGATAAAGACGACCGAACAACCTGCGACGAGATACCCTTACCTTGCTGCGCTCTTTTTGGCTTTGCGGGTCTGCGTGTATCTTAAACGCAGACCTTTTTATATTCTGCCATGATTGACCTCCGGCGCAGGAGGTACATCATGACAATCAAAGTAAAGTACGAAACCTACAGGACGGACAAGCCGCCGATTGAAACCATCATCGAGGTGCCGGACGATGAATGCGCTATTATGATTGAAACTGATTATCAGCGCAGGCTTGAAACTGCCGAGGACAGGCAGAGCGTAGAGCGTCGCGAAATCCAGGAAATTTTCACCGAGGATTTCAATAAACCGCTTTACAACAACTGGCACAAGGCAAACCGGCATAAGGGTGAATTCAGCAAACCCTTTAGGAAAGATGATGAGGACGCAGACGAAACTGATGGCATTGATTTCGTACCGGATTATTCCGATGAAGAGCGGCGTGAACGTAAGGAAGATTATGATGCCGTATGTCAGAAACTTAGAACACTGCTGAAATCCGAGTACGCAGAGGTGATTATCGCAGTCGTTCTTGATGATAAGACTCCCGAAGAGTATGCAGCCGAAACTGGTTTACATAAGGACGCAATCTATAAACGCCTTCAGCGCGCAAAAAAGAAATGCGCAAAAATTTGGTGAACTGTCCAATTCGGCAATTTGCCGTGGCTATTAGGCAGAGGGCAACCTCAAGATTATTTTTTAGGAGGACATTTCTATGTGCAAAATGAAAACCTATGAGAACTCGGAATTTGGTCCTGTGCGTACCTTTACTATAGATGGTACACCTTATTTCGTTGGAAAAGACATAGCTGAAATTCTCGGTTACAGTAATACCAAGGACGCTATTTCGGTTCATGTCGATGAGGAGGACAAGCGTGTAATTCAAAGGTCGGAAAACACGACCTTTGAAATTCCGAATCGTGGTTTAACTGTAATCAACGAAAGCGGTCTGTATAGCTTGGTTCTTTCCAGCAAGCTCCCCAATGCAAAGAAGTTCAAGCGCTGGATTACAAACGAGGTACTTCCGGCAATTCGTAAGCATGGTATGTATGCGATGGACGAACTCCTCGAGAATCCGGATATGCTGATAGCGGCTCTGACGGAACTGAAAGCGGAGCGCGAACACAGAGTAATGCTCGAACGTACCGTCGCAGTACAGAGTCAGCAGATTATTGAGATGAAGCCTAAAGCCTCATATTACGATGTAGTCCTCAACTGCAAAGACCTTGTTGCTATTTCAACTATTGCCAAGGACTACGGCTGGAGCGCAAATCGAATGAACCGTTATCTTTATGAGAAAGGAGTTCAGTTCAAGCAGGGTAACAAAATATGGCTGCTTTATCAGAAGTATGCCGAGAAAGGTTACACCAGTACCAAAACGCACAGCTATCTCGGAAATGACGGCGCTACTCATTCCAGGATACATACCTATTGGACGCAGCAGGGCAGATTATTTATCTACGGGCTTCTTAAGGAGAATGGCATACTGCCTGTTATAGAACGGGAGGTCAGCAGTGAAGATTGATATTTACAATTCCGAACGTTACTACGACCCGACACCGTATGTTGCGCTAAACAGTATTCTGAACCAGGAGGAGGCTGCCATCAGGGCGGCCGCCCCCGGCGGTGATGGGTTCAGGTCCGTTGTTTATGTTTGCAGCGCTTATTCAGGAAATGTCGAAGAAAACGTTCAGAATGCAAGACGCTATTGCCGTTTTGCGTTGGAAAACAGAACTATTCCGCTTGCGCCGCATTTGCTCTATCCGCAGTTTATGAATGATAATGACCCCGCGGAGCGGTATCTCGCAACTCACACGATAAATTATGTCCTGCTTGGTAAATGCCGCGAGCTGTGGGTGTTCGGCGATGTTATCACAGAGGGCATGGAGCGCGAAATAAAACTAGCGAAGCGCTGGCAGAAGAATATTCGCTATTTTACCGGAAAGCTTGAGGAGGTCAGACGATGAATTTTACACTCTATACAGCAAACTGCATCGGAAATCCGCAGAACAGTTTGTATCCGGACAAGGTCGAAATCAACGGCGCAGACGATATGAAAGCGGCTGTCGCTTACGACCATGTGTGCGCAGAGTTCCGGAACTCCCACCGCAGCAGCGCCGAGTTTCTCTCCGCAGACAATATCCCCATGGATTGTGACAACGACCACTCCGACAACCCGAACGACTGGGTAACGCCGCTTGAGGTGGCTATGGCTTTCCCGGGAGTGGAGTTCGTGGTCGTGTACAGCCGTAATCATATGCTACCAAAGAGTGGCAAAACAGCCCGCCCGCGGTTTCACGTCTATTTCCCCATTTCTCCGATAACGGACAGCTCGGAATACACCGCCCTGAAAAAGCGGATTGCGGCGGAATTCCCATATTTCGACAAGAACGCTCTCGACAGCGCAAGACTGCTTTTCGGAGTTACGAACCCGCAGGTTGAAATATACAACGGAGATATGTCCATCGTAGACTTTCTCGACAATGCGGATTTTGAGAAGTGGGATAGTGACAGTGCGAGTGTACCCGAGGGCAGCCGCAACTGCACTATGTCGCATTACGCAGGGCGCATTATAAAGCGGCGCGGGAATACAGACGAAGCATACAAACAGTTCTTGAAACAGGCTGAAAAGTGCGATCCTCCGCTTGACGATTCGGAGCTTCAGACCATCTGGAACAGTGCCGTTAAGTTCGGCAAAAAGGTGGCAAAACAGGACGGCTATATTCCACCCGAGCAGTATGATTCCGGTTTTGATCTCAAGCCCGAAGATTATTCCGACATTGGACAGGCTAAGGTTCTCGCTCGTGAGTACAGCGGCGAACTTGTATTCACGGACGCAACGGATTATATGCGTTATGATGGGATCCGCTGGGCAGAGTCAAAACAGCTTGCTGTTGGCGCTTGCGAGGATTTTCTTGACAAACAGCTCACCGAAGCTAAAACCGCTCTGGAAAAGGCGCAGCAGGCTCTTATGAAATCCGGAATAGACAGGGAAACTGTCATGTCCGGCGGCAAGGCTCTCGAAAAGGCGATAGACGAGAAAAGCGAGAAAGCTTTTGCAGAGTACATGGCGGCGCTTGTGTATAAGTCTTTCGTCATGAAACGCAGGGATATGAAGTATATCACTTCTGCATTGCAGGCGGCAAAGCCTATGTTACTGCGTGATATTAAGGATTTTGATTCGCAGGAATTTCTTCTGAATACCCCCGCAGTTACATACGATTTGCGCACCGGGACAAGCTCGGAGCACTCCGCAGACGATCTCATAACAAAGGTGACTGCTGTATCTCCCGGTGATGATGGTATGGATATCTGGCTTGAAGCCGTGAACAGCTTTTTCTGCGGCAATGACGAACTCATCGAGTATGTTCAGCAGATAGTTGGTTTAGCGGCAATAGGCAAGGTCTACATGGAAGCGCTGATTATTTCCTACGGTGAGGGTCGCAACGGTAAGAGTACGTTCTGGAACACGATTGCACGGGTTCTCGGTTCGTACAGCGGCAGTATATCCGCCGACGCCCTCACGGTTGGCTGTAAGCGAAATGTCAAGCCAGAGATGGCTGAACTAAAGGGAAAACGGCTGGTCATAGCAGCAGAACTTGAGGAGGGTATGCGACTTAACACCTCGGTGGTAAAGCAGTTGTGTTCCACCGATGAGGTTTCCGCAGAAAAGAAGTACCGCGATCCGTTCAGATATACTCCCACGCACACGCTTGTGCTGTACACAAATCATCTTCCGAGGGTCGGAGCAAATGACGAGGGTACATGGCGCAGGCTTATAGTTATACCGTTCAATGCCAAAATCGAGGGAAATTCTGACATCAAAAATTATGCGGACTACCTTGCTGAAAAAGCAGGCGGTGCGGCGCTGACATGGATAATCGAGGGAGCGAAAAAGGTTATTGAATGCAATTTCAAGCTGACTGTTCCGCAATGCGTTCGTGACGCTATCGAGCATTACCGTGAAAATAACGACTGGCTCTCAATGTTCATTGAGGACTGCTGCGAGGTTGACCCATCATATACGCAGAAGTCTGGTGAGCTTTACCAGGAGTACCGTGCATACTGTGCAAGGACAGGAGAATATACAAGAAGCACCACGGATTTCTATACCGGACTTGATACCGCAGGATTTGAAAAACGAAAATCCAAAACAGGTGTTATGGTCTACGGAATCCGCTTGAAATCTGACTTTATAGCAGATTGAAAACCTTAAAGGTGCAGGTCGGTGAAGGTCTTTGTATAAAATCCCCTTTAGGGCAGTCTTAATGACAAAAAATACCTTATAGAGAGTTTTATGAAATGAGGTTCACCGACCTACACCATTGAAGAACAAGGAGCAAAAAATGCGTGAGAAACAGATAGAACAGAAGCTGGTGCAAGCGGTCAGAAAAAGCGGTGGTATGTGTCTGAAATTCGTGTCACCAAATTTTGATGGAATGCCGGACAGATTGATACTTCTTCCGAGCGGCAAAATCGCCTTTGCAGAACTGAAAGCGCCCGGCAAAAAGCCACGTCCCCTGCAGTTAGCAAGGCACAAAACATTGATGGGACTTGGCTTCCGTGTGTATGTCATTGACAGCGCAGAACAGATAGGAGCAATACTTGATGAAATACAGTCCTCATGATTATCAGCGGTATGCCGCCGAGTTCATAATCACCCACCCCATTTCAGCGCTTTTGCTGGATATGGGCTTAGGCAAAACGAGCATTACTCTGACAGCAATAAACGACCTGCTTTTTGACAGCTTTGAAATACATAAAGTCTTGGTGGTAGCACCACTTCGTGTGGCTCGTGATACTTGGGGCACTGAAATTGAAAAGTGGGAGCATTTGAAGAATCTGCGGTACAGCGTGGCTGTCGGAACAGAAATAGAACGTCTTTCAGCACTTCGGAAACAAGCAGACATCTACATCATCAATCGTGAGAATGTTCAATGGCTTGTCGAGGAAAGCGGTCTGTCGTTTGATTACGATATGGCGGTCATTGACGAGTTGAGTTCATTCAAGAACCACCAATCGAAGCGGTTCAGAGCTTTCATGAAAGTCAGGCCGAAGCTGAAACGGATAGTCGGGCTTACGGGTACTCCCGCGGGAAACGGTCTGATGGACTTATTCGCAGAATTCAAGCTGTTGGATATGGGAGAGCGGCTCGGCAGGCTTATAGGGCAGTACAGAAATACCTACTTTCAGCCGGACAAGCGAAACGGAATGGTTGTATATAGCTACAAACCTTTACCCGATGCGGAACAGCGGATTTACGACAAAATCTCCAACATCACCATTTCGATGAAAGCCACAGACCACCTCACAATGCCCGAACTTGTAAGCACGGAATACATGGTTCAGCTTTCCGAAAATGAAAAGGAGAAATACGACCGTTTGAAGAAAGACCTCATTTTCTCCACTGAAGATAACGAAGTGACTGCGGCAAATGCCGCTTCTCTTTCAAACAAGCTGTCGCAGATGGCGAATGGTGCGGTTTATTCCGATGATGAAAGTGTGATTGAGATACACGACCGAAAACTGGACGCTTTGGAAGATATAATCGAAAGTATGAATGGCAAACCCCTGCTTGTGGCTTACTGGTTCAAGCACGATTTGGAGCGAATCCGAAAGCGATTTGATGTTCGAGAGATTAAGTCAAGCGAGGACATTTCCGACTGGAACAGCGGAAAAATCCCGGTTGCGCTTATCCACCCTGCGTCAGCCGGACACGGATTGAACCTGCAAAGCGGCGGTTCGACCCTGGTGTGGTTTGGGCTTACATGGAGCCTTGAACTGTACCAGCAGACAAATGCCCGCTTGTGGCGGCAGGGTCAGACTGCGGATACCGTGGTCATTCAACACATAATCGCCAAAAGCACTATCGACGAGCAGATTATGAAAGCACTGAAAACAAAGGACACAACGCAGGCGGCGCTTATTACCGCAGTGAAAGCAGAGGTACATAAATGAATCCATACAAGGAACTGGCAAACGCCATAATCGTACAGGCGGTCAAGGATTACCGCACCGCATTGAACCAACTTTCTCTGAACCCTAATGACAAAGCGGCTCAGAGTGAGAAAAAGAGTATTGAACGCTTTTTTCATTCAGATTTTTTCTCCATTCTTACAGATCTCAACGGTGAGGTTCTTCTTGCAAAGCTGAAGGAGGTGTCGGTATGACGGCAAAGGGATTTTTGACAAGCGCATCTGAAATGAACCGCCAGATACACTACAAGGAAATTGAACTGAAAAGCCTGCGTGATTTGGCAAGCGGTATATCCGGCTGCGGTTTCGGAGAGCGGCTTTCGGGAACAAAAAATACCGACCCGCCTTTCGTAAGGTACACTGACAAGGCGCTTGAACTTGAAAAAGAAATCCAGAACGACAAATGCCGATTGTCTGAACTTAAATACTCCATCGGCAAGGCGATTGATGATTTGGAGAACACAAACGAGCGTACTGTTCTTCGGTACAAGTATCTGATGTTTCTTTCGTGGAAAGAGATTAGTACAAAAATGGGGTATTCAAAAAGGTGGGTAATTAAACTGCACGAAAAAGCCATTCAGAATTTTACTGAAAATTGGACACCCTAGTGCACAGCAGTTCACCCCTGTTCACCGTTGACACAGTCTATCTGTTGTGGTATGATATACTTAGAAAAATATACAGAGAGCCTTGTGGGTTTTATAACCCGCAGGGCTTTTTCTATGCCCAAGGAGATGAAACCCATGCCCAGACGACCGCAGCGACCTTGTTCCTACCCCAGCTGTCCCAACAGATGTGACGGACAGTACTGCGAGGAACACGCAAAGCAGATGAACCGCCGCTACAATAAACTCGTCCGTCCTGCCGACAGCAACAAGAAATACGGCAGAGCGTGGCGGGAGATACGAAAGCGTTATGCAACGGCTCACCCGCTGTGCGAGATGTGTCTGAAAGAGGGTCGACTCACTCCTGTCGAAGAGGTACACCACATAGTTCCCGTGTCACGCGGCGGCAGTAATGATTTCAGCAACCTTATGTCGCTGTGTCAGTCGTGTCATACGAAGATACACCACGATCTCGGCGACCGGTAGGGGCGGTCGAAATCTCTGCGACCGTTACCTCGGACAGCGGCCCGGGGCTTCGTGTGCAAAAATCGGGGTTCAAACGGGGTATTAAACCAAATCATTTCAAGGACGGTTCAAACCGCCCTTTTTCTTGTCTGACGGAGGTGATAATCATGGCCAAGGACGGCACAAACAGAGGCGGCAGACGGGTACGCGCCGGAGATAAACCCGCTCCTGCCGCAGAGAAAAAGCAGAAAGGTCTTCCGGTGAAAATCATAAGCAACGACATACCGGCGCTCGATACAGCGGAACTTGAAGCAGTCGACCTGCCGGAGGGCGCTGTTCTGAACGGCTCAGATATGCCGAAGCCAAGCGACTATCTGTCGGCTCGGCAGAAGAACGGAGTTCCCCTCGGCGCTGACGATATATACCGGGAAACCTGGCTGTGGCTCAAACAGCGCAGCTGCGAGAACCTCGTAAACAAGCGGCTCATCGAAGCCTATGCTCAGGCGTACGCAAGATACATTCAGTGCGAGGAAGCAATCAGCACTTACGGCTTGCTAGGCAAGCACCCAACCACGGGCGGTGTTATTGCTTCGCCATTCGTGCAGATGTCGCAGCAGTTTCAGAAGAACGCAAATCTCATCTGGTATGAAATTTACGGAATAGTCAAGGAGAACTGCGCCGAGCCAGTCGGTGATGATTTGAACGACACAATGGAGAAGCTCCTACGTTCAAGGAAAGGCTAATTACAATGCCTAAAGATACTATCGAATTTTTCAAGGAACTGAAAAGCAACCGACCGAACCTCACAGCACAGCAGTACAAAACCATCAAAGGTTAGGCTGTCAAGGGAAACGTTATGGACGCTCGGAAAGGCTTGCACAAGGTTCTCAAAAGGAGGAACGGAAGATGAACACGACCAGCGAAATGCAGCTTGTTCCGATTGACAAGCTCATACCATACGTCAACAATGCCCGAACGCACTCTGCGGAACAACTGAACAAGCTGCGCTCCTCGCTTCGTGAGTTCGGGTTTATCAATCCCGTAATCATCGACAGGGATTTCAATGTCATAGCGGGTCACGGCAGAATAATGGCGGCAAAGGCAGAGGGCATAACCGATGTGCCTTGCGTGTTCGTGGATTACCTCACCCCTGCGCAGAAGAAAGCGTACATAATCGCGGATAACCGCATGGCTCTCGATGCAGGCTGGGACGAGGAGATGCTGAAAGTCGAAATCGAAGCATTGCAGGCTGACGATTTCGAACTCGGTCTGACGGGCTTTGATGAAAAGGAACTCGCTGCGTTCTTTGACGAGGATTCCGATACCAAGGACGATGATTTTGATGTTGACGCAGAGATGGGAAAACCTTGCATGACAAAGCCCGGCGACCTCTGGTTGCTCGGAAATCACAGACTGGTCTGCGGCGACAGTACGAAACCCGAAACTTATGAACTCCTCATGAACGGAAAGCTGGCAAATCTTGTGGTTACCGACCCGCCCTACAATGTGAATTATGAGGGTTCGGCGGGAAAAATCAAGAACGACAATCTTGAAAACGAAAAGTTCTATCAGTTCCTGCTTGACGCTTTCACCTGCATGGAGAAAGCTATGGCGAACGATGCAAGCATCTATGTTTTCCACGCAGATACAGAGGGACTTAACTTCCGCAAAGCGTTTGCTGACGCGGGATTTTACCTTTCCGGAACGTGTATCTGGAAGAAGCAATCGCTTGTCCTCGGACGCTCGCCATATCAGTGGCAGCATGAACCGTGCCTGTTTGGCTGGAAGAAAAACGGCAAGCACCAGTGGTACTCCGACCGCAAGCAGACGACGATATGGGAGTTCGACAAGCCGAAGAAGAACGGCGACCACCCGACAATGAAGCCCATTCCGCTTATTGCGTATCCCATAAAGAATTCTAGCATGAGCAACTGTATAGTTCTCGACCCGTTCGGCGGCTCGGGCAGTACGCTTATCGCCTGCGAGCAGACAAACCGCATTTGTCACACCATCGAGCTTGATGAAAAGTTCTGTGATGTTATCGTGAAGCGGTATATTGAGCAGGTCGGCTCTGCGGAGAATGTGTCTGTGATTCGTGACGGAGTGACAATACCCTATTCCGAATTGGAGGTGACACAATGAATCCAAGTTTGAAAGAAAGGGAGCGTATCGCTATTGAACGCTTAAAGGGATTTGAACCGCCAGACGGTTATTATCTTGCGTACAGCGGCGGCAAAGACAGCGACTGTATAAAAATACTTGCCGGGCTTGCCGGCGTAAAATACGAATCTGTTCATAATCTGACTACGGTTGACGCTCCGGAAACGGTTCAATACATAAAAAGCCAGCCTGATGTTACGATAAAAATTCCACATGACAATGATGACAATCCGGTAACCATGTGGAACCTCATTGTTCGCAAAGGCACACCTCCGCTGCGAACCTCAAGATACTGCTGTAGCGAATTGAAAGAGCCGGGTGGAAAAGGAAAGATTGTCGTAACCGGTGTTCGCTGGACAGAAAGTGCCAGAAGAAAGGAATCCGCCGATGTGGTCAAATTTATCGGAAAACCCAAGGGTACTCAGAAAATTGCTGATGAACTTGGTGTAGAATACAAGACCACCAAACAGGGCGGAATAATCCTCAATGACGATAATGATGTGAACCGCAGAATGGTTGAGCATTGCTACCGAACCCGAAAAACAATGGTGAACCCAATCGTTGACTGGTCGGATGAAGATGTATGGGATTTCTTATCGTACTACGGCTGCAAAAGCAATCCGTTATATGAATGCGGATTTAAGCGAATCGGCTGTATCGGCTGCCCAATGGCAGTAAAGCATATGCGAAACCTTGAATTCGAGCTTTATCCCAAATATAAACAGGCTTATATACGAGCCTTTGATAAAATGCTTCAAAAACGCGAAATTGAGGGCAGACCCACAACGCTGAAATGGGCTGACGGTCAGGCAGTATTCGACTGGTGGATTAGCGTTTGATAAACCGAATACTTAAGCTGCAGCTAGGGACTGCTTTTTTGTGTCGTCTTTTGGAAAGAGGAACATAAACTTGCACTCGGAATTGATTTGCCGTGTGTTTTCTTTGTGCTTTCGGGGATTGTATGGGTCAGTTCTTGCTCGAATTAGCGTTGCCCGGCTCATCGCCGAGCACGATTTTTCCGTGCTTTTCTTCAAACTTTTCTATACACTCACGAATCAGAACGATGATTTGCCCATTTGCGGAACGAGCCTCATAATCGGCAACGTAATGCAGTTTGTCGAGCATTTCATCGTCAATTCTGATGGATAAACTCTTGATAGCCATAAAACTCCTCCTGTTTATATCCGATATATGTTTATTTTAACATCATAATGTGCTATAATGTATGATGTGAGTTCAAAGTGCGTTCATAATGCGTTTATAAGGAGGGCAACATGAAAGTAGCTGTAATTGGTTCAAGAGGGCTGAGCGTGAGTGATTTAGGCAGATATCTCCCCGAAAATACCACGGAAATCGTGTCCGGCGGCGCTAAAGGAGTAGATACTTCCGCAAGGAAATATGCTTTGGCACACGGAATAAAGCTGACGGAGTTTCTGCCGGAATACACGAAATACGGCAGGAGCGCTCCGCTGAAACGGAACATCACGATAATCGAGTATTCGGATATCGTGATTGCGTTCTGGGACGGAAAATCCAGAGGAACAAAATTCGTCATTGACAACTGCCGCAAACTCGGCGTGGAGGTCAGAGTTTACATTATGGACTAATAATTGAGCCGTACATTGTGCATTACGCAGAATGTGCGGTTTTCTGTTAATAACCCGTTGACTTATCCCTGTATTCGAGTAAAATGTGTAGTACCAAAGCAAATGGAGGTACGAACAATGACAATTTACTACAAAGCGCAGGACAGAAAACCGCTTGTGAAAGCCATCAGCGAGTTCACGGGAGCGGACGCAGTTTACATGAGGACGCCGACCTACGCTTACCGAATCGACTATTTCACGGTGACCCGTGAGGGCAACCTTGAATTTGATGACAGAGCCGATAGCGAGGAAATCGAGGGTCTGCTTGAATTCCTTGCAGAACGTGGATTCATCGCTGGGAATGCCGACACAAGCAAGGAAGTCCCCGCAGACGCCGACAGCACCGAACACAGCGAACCTGTGGGACTTACAGTGGAAGTTCCGCTTGAGGGTACTGCGGTGGATAACCTTACCAAGCTGCTCGAAGCCAAAGGCAGACTTATCCGCAGAGCCTTAGCGGTGGAGAGCCTGCCGATTGAGGTCACGGACAGCACGGTGAGGTTTCCCTGGTTCGCAGACTGCGGCGCTGACGAATGTAAGGCTTACACGCATTTCATTTCGGCGCTCTGCGAACTTGCCGCCAACGCAAAGCGGGTAACGGCCAAGGAAAAGGAAACCGACAATGACAAGTACGCTTTCCGCTGCTTTCTCCTGCGGCTGGGGTTCATTGGTTCAGAGTACAAAGCAGAGCGGAAGATACTGCTGAGAAACCTCACAGGCTCGTCAGCATTTAGGAACGGAGGTGCAAATCATGAGATTTCCTAGTAAAGCAACAATCGAGCAGTACCGCAGAGAATACCCTGTCGGCTGCCGAGTAGAGCTTGTTTCAATGGACGACCCGCAGGCTCCTCCGAAAGACACAAGAGGTACTGTACGAGGGGTTGACGATATCGGAAATTTGCTCGTCCGCTGGGATAACGGCTCGGGTCTGAACGCTGTTCTCGGTGTTGATGTAGTTCGCAAAATCCATGGCTGATATACACAATTTCTGCGTGTGTATTTCGTTCAATATATTGTGGTAAAACCGCTTGCTATATACTGCTTTTAGAGTTAATATGTGTACACCGAAAGGGAAATACACAAACGGAGGACACCACAATGAACGCAAAAACCACAAAGCAGATTGAAGAAATGATGAACCAGACCATAGGGGTCGAGGTTGAAATGAATAACATTACAAGAGCAAAAGCCGCGCAGATTGCCGCCGATTTCTTCGGCACACACCGCCACGAAAATACCGCAGGCCGCAACGGTTACTGCACCTACTCCGCATGGGACAGCGAGGGACGCGAGTGGAAGTTCCAGAAGGACGTCAGCATTCACGGACCGGACAGCGAAAAGTGCGAATTAGTCACCCCGATACTTACCTACGCAGACATGGAAACCCTGCAGGAACTTATTCGCAGACTGAGAAAAGCAGGCGCGAAAAGCGACGCAACAAGGGGCTGCGGAGTTCACATTCACATTGGAGCCAAGGGGCACACACCGCAAAGTTTGCGAAACCTTGCAAACATTATGGCAAGCCACGAAAGCCTTTTAGCAAGCGCCTTGAACCTCGACAGAAGCCGCATGAGCCGCTACTACCGTACGGTCAGCAAGGATTTCCTGGTGGAACTCAACCGCAAAAAGCCGAAAACCATGGCGGCGCTTGCGGACACCTGGTACGGCAGTCAGAACGCGGATTACGGCAGGTCGGCGCACTACAACGAGAGCCGCTACCATATGCTGAACCTGCACGCAACCTTTACAAAGGGAACGATTGAGTTTAGACTTTTCCAATTCGATGCACCTTGCGGTGACAAGAAGAACGGACTTCACGCAGGTCAACTGAAAAGCTACATTCAGCTTTGCCTGGCTCTCAGCCAGCTTGCCAAGCAGGTCAAAACTGCAAGCGCAAATCCTCAGCAGACTGAAAACCCCAAGTACGCAATGAGAACATGGCTTTTACGGCTCGGCTTCATCGGTGATGAATTTAAGACCGCAAGGGAACTTTACACCAAGCGGCTTGAGGGCGATACGGCTTTCAGAAATGGCAGACCGCAGTAAGCAGGAGTTAGCTTCCTGCCCCCAACTCCCCCACAGCGTGGGGCTTTTGGTGGTAGAAAGGTGATTCCTGAACGGTGGCAAGAACGCTACCGAAAATACAAGCCTCCTTTCGGAAAGGACGAATTTCAAATGAAAAAGTACTACCTCTCCTACGGCAGTAATCTGAACCTACGGCAAATGGCGCTGCGTTGCCCTACGGCAAAGCCCGTGGGGACTGCGGTGATTAAGGACTACGAACTGCTCTTTAAGGGCAGCAAGACAGGTGCTTACCTCACGATCGAACCGAAATCGGGAGCGGAAGTTCCTGTCGCAGTCTGGTCGGTTGAACCTGCCGATGAGAAACGGCTTGATGTGTATGAGGGCTTTCCGGCTTTCTACTACAAAGCCGAACTGGAACTGCCCGTGAGGTACTTCTCGGGCAAGACAGTGGGCAGAAAGGCTTTCGTGTACATTATGCATGAAGAACGTCCACTGGGTTTGCCGAGTGGTTCGTATGTTAGGACTTGCCTTGAGGGCTATAGCAATTTCAGCTTCGATGAGAGTATTCTTCTCGCAGCGCTGAACAACAGCAGGAGGGTCGCAAATGAAATCAGATAACGCAACAGGACTTCGCACCTGTCCCCGCTGTGGGGCGCAGTACGGCGGGTATCCTGCGCTTTCGAGAAAGTACCCCGACACGCAAATCTGCCCCGACTGCGGCACACGGGAGGCCTTAGAAAGCATAGGTGTTTCCGCTGACGAGCAGGAAAAGATTATCAGTATCATTCACAATAAAACACACAGTTCTGACCGCTGATATTTGTGTACATTATTATCCGAAAACCGCTTGATATAATGCGGCTTTAGAGTTAATATACAGTCACCGAAAGGAAAATACACAAATACGGGGGACGAGAATATGTGGACACAGGGTACGGTTGGAGTTAAGGACAGCAACGGCAGAATGGTTTCTGTAAGCTACTGGATAAAGCATTACGAAGAGCCAAGCGAGGAATACGGAATCAGCGGCGGCAGGATTTCCAAGCTGATGTTAAAGCAGGACGGCAGGGTCGTTTACAACTACGACCGGGGCGAGGACGTTGAACTCCAGACCCCCGAAGCCGAAAAGGCGCTTGCGATACTGATACACGAATACAATTAAACACTTGCGAAAGCCGCCCGAGGGCGGTTTTCCTCGTTCTGGGGGTGATGATATAAAAAAGCTGAAAAAGTACAAGCCGACAAAGTTCAAGCTGAAAACTTCGGTATATGACAAATCCGCCGCTGATTACGCCGTGGCTTTCATTGAGAACCTCTGCCACACCAAAGGCACATGGGCGGGAAAGCCATTCGAGCTTATCGACTGGCAGGAGCAGATAATTCGCGACCTGTTCGGAACGCTGAAACCGAACGGTTACCGGCAGTTCAACACGGCGTACATTGAGATACCGAAGAAGCAGGGCAAGTCCGAGCTTGCCGCCGCTGTTGCGCTGCTCCTCACCTGCGGTGACGGTGAGGAACGAGCCGAGGTTTACGGCTGCGCCGCCGACAGACAGCAGGCGGCTATCGTGTTTGATGTCGCAGCGGATATGGTGCGAATGTGTCCTGCGCTGTCAAAGCGTGTAAAGATACTTGCATCGCAGAAGCGACTGATATACACCCCAACGAACTCGTTCTATCAGGTGTTGTCCGCTGAAGCGTACAGCAAGCACGGCTTCAATATCCACGGAGTTGTATTTGATGAGCTGCACACCCAACCGAACCGAAAGCTGTTTGATGTTATGACCAAAGGCTCCGGTGACGCACGAATGCAGCCGCTGTATTTTCTTATAACCACCGCAGGAACTGACACCCACAGCATTTGCTATGAAACGCACCAGAAAGCCAAAGACATAATCGAGGGTCGGAAAATCGATGCTACTTTTTATCCCGTGATTTACGGCGCAGATGAATCCGATGACTGGACTGACCCGAAAGTGTGGAAGAAAGCCAACCCGAGCCTTGATATTACGGTCGGAATAGATAAGGTCAAAGCCGCCTGCGAATCGGCAAAGCAGAACCCAGGCGAGGAAAATGCTTTCCGACAGCTGCGTCTGAACCAATGGGTAAAGCAGGCGGTTCGATGGATGCCGATGGAGAAATGGGACAAGTGCGCATTCTCCGTTGATGAGGACGAACTTGAGGGGCGCGTCTGCTACGGTGGGCTTGACCTTTCGTCAACCACGGATATTACTGCGTTCGTGCTTGTTTTTCCTCCGCTTGATGAGCAGGACAAATACATCATTCTGCCGTACTTCTGGATTCCCGAGGATAATCTGACCCTGCGTGTAAACCGTGACCATGTCCCTTATGATGTGTGGGAACGTCAGGGCTACTTGCAGACCACCGAGGGAAATGTGGTTCACTACGGCTTTATTGAGAAATTCATTGAACGGCTCGGTGAGCGTTTCAATATCCGAGAGATAGCTTTCGACCGTTGGGGCGCAGTTCAGATGGTGCAGAACCTTGAGGGCATGGGATTTACTGTCGTACCTTTCGGACAAGGATTTAAGGATATGTCGCCGCCGACAAAGGAACTGATGAAATTGGTGCTTGAACAGAAGATAGCCCACGGCGGTCACCCGGTTCTGCGGTGGAATATGGACAACATCTATATCCGAACCGACCCCGCCGGAAATATCAAGACCGATAAGGAAAAATCCACTGAAAAGATTGACGGAGCTGTGGCAACAATTATGGCGCTTGATCGTGCTATCCGTTGCGGGAATGACGGTGGAGCTAGTGTTTATGATGAAAGAGGAATACTTTTTATCTGATGCGTATAATCTTATTGACAAAGTAGCATAATTGTGATATAATATGACTACCAACATAGGAGGTGTTTTTTATGACAAATTCTATTTCAATAAGACCGTCAAAGGACATTCGCACTAATTACGCTCAGATTTCCGCACTTACAAGAGATAATCCGGTAGCAATCACGGTTAACGGCAAGGAGGATACTGTACTTCTGAGCCATGAGGATTATCAGCAGACAATGCACTATATTTCCGAGCTTGAAGAAAAACTTGCTCTGTACGCTCACCTTGCGCAAAGCATGGATGATATAAGGCTTGGAAGAGTCCACAGCGCTGATGATGTATTCAACGATTTATTAAACGACCTGGAGAACCTTGATGTATGAATTGCAGAGTAATATTCACTGATACGGCAGAAGCTGATCTTCGCGATATAGCCTTTTATATTGCAAAGCAGTCAAAGGATAAGAATATTGCGATCCGTTTTGTAAACAAGCTAAGAGAAAAATGCAAAAATCTCGAAATACTGCCGGAAAGCGGCTCGCTACCCAAGGAAAGGATTCTTGTGAGTAACGGATATCGTTTTCTCATTCATGATAATTACCTTATGTTTTATTATTATGTCAAGGAAGAAAACACGGTATACGTTAATGCGGTTTTCAACGCAAAGCGAGATTACACTCGCGTGATGAAAAAGTTTATATAACGCAATAGAATAATTATTAAGCATCTGTCAGCAATGGCAGGTGCTTTTCTTATGCCTATTTTACGAAAGGACTGACTACATGAAGATTTTCAGCAGCTTATTCCATTCAAGGGACAAGCCCAAAAACAGTATCGTCGGCAGCGCCTACCGCTTTTACATGGGCAGCTCTACCGCCGGAAAGAACGTCACCGAGCGTTCCGCAATGCAGATGACCGCCGTGTATTCCTGTGTTAGAGTGCTGTCGGAAGCGGTGGCGGGATTACCACTGCACGTTTACAAATACCGTTCAGACGGTGGTAAAGAGAAAGCAATCGACCACTCCTTGTACCGCCTGCTTCACGATGAACCGAACCCCGAAATGACCTCGTTTGTTTTCCGTGAAACGCTTATGACGCACCTGCTCCTGTGGGGCAACGCATACGCGCAGATTATCCGCAACGGAAAGGGCGAGGTCATTGCTCTGTACCCGCTTATGCCGAACCGAATGACGGTTGACCGTGACGAGAACGGAACGCTGTACTACAAATACTACCGTGGTTCAGATGAAGCAATCCGAAACAAGGGATATGAAGTCATTCTCTCGCCGGGCGATGTCCTGCATATCCCCGGACTTGGGTTTGACGGACTTGTTGGCTACTCGCCGATTGCAATGGCGAAAAACGCTATCGGACTTGCAATTGCGACCGAGGAGTTCGGCGCTAAGTTCTTTGCGAACGGCGCAGCGCCAAGTGGCGTGCTTGAACACCCGGGAACGATTAAAGACCCGACAAAGGTTCGTGAAGCGTGGCAGTCGCAGTTCGGCGGGAGTTCCAACAGCGGAAAGGTCGCTGTGCTTGAAGAGGGCATGAAATACACGCCCATCAGTATTTCACCCGAACAAGCGCAGTTCCTTGAAACAAGAAAATTTCAGATAAACGAAATTGCTCGAATTTTCAGAGTACCGCCGCACATGGTCGGCGACCTTGAAAAATCGAGCTTTTCTAATATCGAGCAGCAGTCGCTTGAATTCGTGAAATACACCCTCGAACCGTGGCTTGTACGGTGGGAACAGAGCATGATGCGCTCCCTGCTCACCACAAGCGAGAAGCAGGAGTATTTCATCAAATTCAATGTTGACGGACTGCTGCGAGGCGATTACGCAAGCCGAATGAGTGGTTACGCTACCGCAAGGCAGAACGGCTGGATGTCCGCAAACGACATTCGGGAGCTTGAAAATCTCGACCGCATTCCTGCCGAGGACGGCGGCGACCTATATCTCATAAACGGTAATATGACTAAACTTGCCGATGCGGGTATTTTCGCATCTACGAGTGGAAAGGAGGATAATTCCGATGAAGAAGTTCTGGAAGTGGACGAACAGGATAGTGAAGAACGAGGAAACGAAGGAGCAAACCCCGGAGAGAACGCTGTTCCTAAACGGCACTATCGCTGACGAAAGCTGGTTTGATGATGACATCACACCGCAGCTTTTCAAGGAGGAACTGCTGTCCGGCAGCGGAGATATAACCGTCTGGATAAACTCGCCCGGCGGCGACTGTGTTGCTGCGGCGCAGATCTACAATATGCTGATGGACTATAAGGGCAATGTCACGGTGAAGATTGACGGTATTGCCGCAAGCGCCGCTTCAGTCATTGCAATGGCGGGAAACAAGGTGCTGATGTCCCCGGTTTCCATGCTGATGATACACAATCCCATGACGATTGCTATGGGCGATTCAGCTGAAATGTACAAGGCAATAGATATGCTTGCCGAGGTCAAGGAAAGCATTATGAACGCTTATGAAATCAAGACCGGAATGAGCCGTGCGAAGATTTCTCACCTCATGGACGCTGAAACGTGGATGAACGCAAATAAGGCGGTTGAGCTCGGTTTTGCGGACGGTATTCTTGCCCGTGAAGAGCCTATGGAGGAACAGCCCGCAAATGCTCTGATGTATTCCGAAGCGCAGGTGGTAAATTCCCTTATGGGCAGGATTGCGGAGAAATGCAGAATTGCGCCGAAAACCGAACATAAAACCAAAGCTGAGGATTTATTTTCTCGGCTTGATTTAATAAGAAATTGGAGGTAACGAAAATGACAATTCTTGAACTGCGCGAAAAGCGCAACAAGGCGTGGGAAGCCGCAAAGGCTTTCGTTGAAGCCAAGCGCGACAAGGACGGACTTCTGTCCGCAGAGGACGCAGCTTCCTATGCCGAAATGGAACAGAAGATAAAGGACTACGGCGCTGAAATCGAGCGTATGGAGCAGATGGCGGCTATGGACGCGCAGCTTTCCAAGCCTACTTCAACACCTCTCACCGGCAAGCCTATGAACGGTGGTAAGTCCAAGTCCGGCAGAGCAAGCGATGAGTACAAGGCAGCAATGCTGAACGCTCTCCGCACGAATTTCAGACAGGTGTCAGATGTGCTTTCCGAGGGCGTTGACGCAAACGGCGGTTATCTTGTTCCCGAGGAGTACGACAGCCGCCTTATTGACGCGCTGACCGAGGAAAACATCATGCGAAAGCTGGGTCACACCATCACCACCAGCGGCGAACACAAGATCAACATTGCAGCGACAAAACCCGCTGCAGCGTGGATTGACGAGGGCGGAGCGCTGTCTTTCGGTGACGCGACCTTTGCGCAGATAAACCTTGACGCGCACAAGTTGCACGTTGCGGTTAAGGTGACCGAGGAACTGCTCTACGACAACGATTTCGGGCTTGAAAGCTACATCATCGACCAGTTTGCAAAGGCGCTTTCCAATGCGGAGGAGGACGCTTTCCTCAACGGTGACGGCAAAGGAAAACCTCTCGGAATTTTCGCTGAAACAGGCGGCGGTACTGTCGGTGTGACTGCGGCGAGCGCTACTGCTATAACCGCTGATGAGATAATCAACCTTGTGTACTCTCTCAAGCGCCCGTACCGCAAGAACGCGAAGTTCATCATGAACGACCAGACCATTGCGGCGCTCCGCAAGCTGAAGGATAACAACGGCGCGTATCTCTGGCAGCCGTCACTCCAGGCGGGCGAGGTCGACAGGCTGTTCGGCTATGAGGTCTACACCTCTCCGTATGTTCCCACAATCACCGCAGGAAAGCCTGTAATCGCATTCGGTGATTTCAGTTATTACAATATCGGCGACCGTGGCACACGTTCTTTTGCGGAACTCAAGGAGCTGTACGCAGGAAACGGCATGGTGGGCTTTGTGGCAAAGGAGCGTGTTGATGGCAAGCTGATTCTTCCCGAAGCAGTACAGATTCTCAAGATGAAAGCCGGCTCCGGTTCTTCCGGCGGCTAATAGGCGGTGACTATGGACGAGCTTCTGACGAAAGTTAAGCAGAACCTCATACTTGAACATTCGGCGGACGATAAACTCATAAGCGGGTGCATCACCGCCGCTGTTTCTTATGCGGAGAGTTATCAGCATATCGAGCAGGGCTATTACACAAAAAATCCCATGTCGCCCACAACCGAACAGGCGGTAATAATGCTGTCCTCGCATTTCTATGAGAGCCGCGATGGCTCGACTGGCGGCTTTTTCGGGGACAATGTTCAGGCGGGAAAGCAAGTGTGGGATACCGTGAATATGTTGCTGCGACTGGACAGGCGGTGGAAAGTATGAGTTTCGGGAAGATGAACACGCAGATACAGATAACGCAGAAGCGGGTCACGCTCGATGACGAGGGTTTTCAGACGGAATTCAATGTCGTTGCAGCAACAGTCAGAGCCTATCGGGAGGGTCGGCACGGCAGTGAGAAATGGGCTAACCGTGCCGCATTTTCCGAAGCTACCGACTTGTTCCGTTTCAGAACAATCCCCAGTCTGACGGTTACGGCAGATATGCGGCTTATCTGTGGAGGTTCTGTATTTGAAATAACCTCTGTTGAAGATGTGAAAGGCAGAGGAATGTATATCGAGGTTCTGTGCAAGGAGGTGCAGTCGAGTGGCTAAGGCTGATGTAAAAATGCCTGATGAATTTCTTTCGAGGATTTCTCGGCTTGGAGCGCAGACCGACAGCATTGCTGAAAAGGTTTTGCAGGCAGGCGGCGAGGTTGCTCTCGTAAAGGTCAAAAGCAATCTGAAATCCGTTATAGGTTCGGGAACTAAAAGCAAAACCCGCTCCACAGGCGAACTGGAAAGCTCCCTCGGGATTTCGCCCGTTAGAGTCGATAAGGACGGCAATCATGACATTAAAGTCGGATTTTCCGAGCCGAGAACGGACGGCGGCAGTAACGCTAAAATAGCGAATATCCTCGAATACGGCACAAGCAGTCAGTCAGCGAAACCGTTTCTGAAACCTGCGAAATCCGCTGTGAAAAAGCAGTGTGTGGAAGCCATGAAATCCGCGTTTGAAAAGGAGGTCGAGGGGCTGTGAGTTTGCTTTCGGAACTCTCTGCAATAGCCAAAAAGCTGAAAATCCCGGCGCAGACCTCTGTGTATTCGGGAAAGGCTCCCGATGAATATCTGGTGTTTACTCCGCTGTACGACAGCTTTGAACTCCATGCGGATAATGCACCGACTGCCGATGTGCAGGAAGTACGGATTTCTCTCTTCAGCAAAGGGAACTACACCCGCACGCTGAGCAGGCTTGTAAAGGCTCTGCTCAGCGCGGATATTACCGTAACCGCCCGAAAATATGTCGGTCATGAGGACGATATGGGTTATCATCACTACGCCGTTGATACGGCGAAAAACTATGAAATGGAGGAGATATAAATGGCAACAATAGGTCTTGACAAGCTGTTCTACGCTGAAATAAACGAGGACAGTGACGGCAGCGAAACCTACGGAGTTCCCGCTTCGCTTGCAAAGGCGATTTCGGCGGACCTCTCCGTGGAGCTTGCGGAAGCAACGTTATACGCTGATGACGGCGCTTCCGAAATCGTCAAGGAGTTCAAAAGCGGAACGCTTTCACTTGGCATTGACGATATAGGCAATGACGCGGCTTCGATTCTGACGGGAGCGACTATCGACAGCAACAACGTGGTTATTTCAACCAGTGAGGACGGCGGCAAGCCCGTGGCTATCGGGTTCAGGGCGAAGAAGTCCAACGGCAAGTACCGCTATTTCTGGCTGTACAGAGTGAAGTTCGGTATTCCTTCAACCTCGCTTGCAACAAAGGGCGACAGTATAACGTTTTCCACGCCTACAATTGAGGGTACGGTCTTACGCAGAAATAAGCCGGACGGCAACGGTAAGCACCCGTGGAAAGCGGAAGCGACCGAGGGCGAGAAGAACGTTCCGGACAGCGTAATAACGGGTTGGTACAAGTCTGTGTATGAACCCACATTCACGGCAAAGCCTGCTGAAACAGGCAAGTAACGGAGGTATAAGCAATGACGAATGAACGCAGTTCTTTAATTACAATCGGCGGTGAACAGTATGAAATGATTCTCACCACCAGAGCGACAAAGGCAATTTCTAATCGTTACGGCGGTCTTGACAATCTCGGCGATAAGCTGATGAAATCCGAGAATATGGAGATGGCGCTTGATGAGATAATCTGGCTGATAACGCTGCTTTGCAATCAGAGCATTGAGATACATAATCTCAGAAACAGCGAGAAAAAGCCGCTTCTCACCGAGGAAACCGTGGAGCTTCTGACCTCCCCCGGCGAGCTTGCCGAGTACAAGGACGCAATCACCGAAGCTATGCTGAAAGGCACAAAGCGAAATGTAGAAAGCGATGATACCTCAAAAAACGCAGTAACAGCCGAGTGAACGACGCAGAATTGTTCACACGGCTATTCTATTACGGCACGGCGCAGCTGCACCTCGAGTCGGAAGAGGTGTGGCTTATGCCGTTCGGGTTTCTGCTGGATTTGTGGGAGTGCCATAAGCAGTTTATGGGGATTGCAAAGCCTAAGCGGGAGGTGGATATTGACGAGGTTGTGCCGATGGGGATTTAATTGGAAAAGTGGTTGAAAAAAGTGGGATTGCGTGGTATAATGAGTCTGTGATGGCGGTTAATCTGCCCGATAAATCGGAAGTTGAGAAGGTAAGTAAATGGGATACCATGATACAAGATACCATGGAGGAATATGATAATGTCGAAAGATGA
>UMHV01057569.1_pt1 | contig 139228 bp, 140 predicted proteins | sample 1965621 | NCBI WGS metagenome assembly UMHV01 (sample SAMEA4836108, study PRJEB28245) | human gut metagenome | biome: gut microbiome; material: fecal sample | place: Denmark | collected 2008 | reverse complement strand
CAAGATTATCAATTCTTTGTCTATATATTTTTCAGTGTGCTAAAAAATATAAAAAAATTTGTATTATATATTGCAAAACAGAAAATAATATATTATAATACAAAACGTACTCAAAATAGTACATTAAAAAGTTAACAATTTTCTGGTGACAATTACGACGAGGTCCCACCTGTTCCCATCCCGAACACAGAAGTTAAGCTTGTCAGTGCCGAAAATACTTGCGGGTTACCCTGCTGGAAAGATAGGTCGTTGCCAGATTTTATATATATTCCCCGTTAGCTCAGTTGGTAGAGCGCTCGGCTGTTAACCGATAGGTCGTTGGTTCGAGTCCAACACGGGGAGCCATAATAAAAGAGTCCATTTTTAAATGGACTTTTTTATTATGATTTTAGAAAAGTAGGACTCGAAAAGGAGGTTGCCAAGAGTAGTACTTGCGCAGAAAGTGCTACTTGCTTGTATGGGTTAATACCATCAGCAAAAAAACTCATTCTCAAGCTTAACAGAGAGAAACAGGATTTTTATTGAGAATTTTTTTATTATATTTGCAAATATCATTGAAAGTGATATTATAAGAGCAATAAAAAACGAAAGGGGATAAAAAATGAAGACAGGACTAATTTTAGAAAATGTTTCTAAAACATTTGTTGGAAAAAAAGCGGTTGATGGTATTTCGTTTGCATTAGATAAACCGGGAGTTTTTGGACTTTTAGGAACTAACGGAGCAGGAAAAACCACAACAATAAGAATGCTACTTGGTATAATAAAAAAAGATAGTGGAGAAATAACGAAGAATTTTGTAGCGACATTTTAATTCTAAATAAAGGAAAAACTGTATTACAAGGGAATTTAAGAGAAATAAAAGACCAGTATCCAGCAAATAGAGTACAAATAGAAACAAACGAATCAATAACAGAAAATATTGCTAAATTGGGACTAGAAATAGAAAACGAAAAAAATAATGAATATACTATAAAAATTGATAATGAAGAACAAGCACATAACCTTTTAAATGAGTTGGTAAAAGACAGAAAAACAATTAATAAATTTGAAATAACAAAACCAACAGATGTATTAATATCAATAGCAATATTAATTGTAACAATATTAGTAATAGCAAAAGTAACAGTAAAAATATATTCAAATGCAATACTAAACTATGGAACAAAAATGAGTTTAAAAGATATAATTAAAGTATATAAAGATAAAAATAATTAAGCAAATCGGGGAAAAGGGGGTCTGACCCCTTTTTCCTCAAATTTTCTAATTAACCCTATATGGCAAACTTGTTATTTGAAATGTAGGTATTCCACTGGAATAAGGTGCTATATCATATTGCTGATAATAAATATTTACATATTTATTATCCAAATAAAAACTATTTAAATCAATGCTATTCAAAACCAAATTACAATAATTATCAAAATAATAGTTGGTTCCATTTGCAATTTGTTCTTCTATTTGATTATTTATATCTTTTAAAATATACAAAACATAATCACAATTGCAATCAAACAATTCATTTAAATTTATTTGATTGCCAGTCTGAATATTCCAATTTTGAGATGTGCGAGTAGTGGTTCCATGAGCTCCACCAGTGAACATGTAATCATCAGAATATATGCTTACTAAAGGACTTTTGTTTAAGGTTATAGTAAAACCCGAAACTATTTCATATACCATTACAGGATAACCATTATTCATGTTAAAATCATATAATTCTTTTGCTTCTTTAAATAAATTTTTTTCAGAATACTGTTTTAATTTAACTGCTTTTATAAAATTAAACCTGTTGAATCTATGTATACCAGAACTATTTCCTAAAATTTGAGGATATTCAATTTTATATTTAAGTACAACAGTATTCTTGTAATAAAGTTTTCTTTCAAAAGTATTAGTTACAATTTTATACATAATTATCACCTAAAATATAATATGCAAAAAAATAAAAAAAGTTATAGATATTTTGAGAAATTTGATATATTATAAATGTATGGAGTGATATCGAAGTGGTCATAACGAGGCTGTCTCGAAAACAGTTAGTCAGTGAAAACTGGCCCGTGGGTTCGAATCCCACTCACTCCGCCAACAAAAAATGAAAAAAAGAACTAATGGGATAGACCCATTAGTTCTTTTTCTGTTTTTAAAATTTAATAAAAATTTTCCTTGCAATAGTTGCATTAAAGTATTATAATAAAAAACCTGTGTTCCAAAAATAAATTCACTAGGAGGGATAGCTTGACAAAAAAACAAATGATAAAAAAGTAAACTTTTCTATACAAATGCATAAGGAGGGATTTTACTATGAGTATAGAAGAGGCAACAGAAATATTAAATAATGCGGTAATAACAGAACCAAGCATAAAAAGTTACACATATATAAGTGCAGAAGAAATAAACTTAGCAATTCAAAAACTAATAACGGAATTAGAGGAAAAACAACAAGAAATTAAAAGCTTAAAAAAAGAAAAAAATAGTATAAAAAAACAAAGAGTTTATACTAGCAAGAATACATACTTATGTTATAGAGTATAAAACTAATATTGGGAACACAATTTGATATTAGAATCCTTTAAGTTTGGCAAACTTGTGCCAACTTATAAGGAAAAATATCATAAAAAATTAAAAAAATTTAAAAAAACACTTGCAAAAATATTATTAATATAGTATTATTTTTCGCAGGGTGTAAAAAAATGATGAAAATATTAAATACTGAATTAAATAAGAAGTACTCAAAAACAACTGTATTTTTGGTTTATTTAGTATTTTTATTTAATTTTATAAGTATAGTAATTCACTAAAATAATAATTTTAGTGTTTTTTTTGCACTTAAAATAAAAAATATATAGGAGGAAAAAGATGGAGAAAAAAAGCAATTTAATTTTAGACGTTAATGAAAAACCAAGCATTGGAAAATGGATAATACTTGCACTTCAACATGTCTTTGCTATGTTTGGGGCAACAATACTAGTTCCAATACTAGTTAATTCAGCAGCAGGAGCAGAAGTACTTACAATACCAGTTACATTAGTTGCATCAGGAATAGGAACATTAATTTACATACTATGTACAAAAGGAAAATCACCAGTATATTTAGGAAGCTCATTTGCATTTATTGCACCAATTACTGCAGCATATCTAAAAGGTGGAATCTCTGGAGCAATGACAGGAATTATGGCAGTAGGATTAATTTATGTAATATTTGCAATAATTATTAAACTTATAGGAAAAAACTGGTTAGATAAATTATTGCCACCAGTAGTAATAGGACCTATGATAATGATTATAGGATTAGGACTTGCACCATCAGCAATAAGCCAAATAGGATTATCAAGTGGAGCAGCATTAGAATGGCAATCAATAGTAGTTGCATTAGTAGCATTTTTAACTACAGCAATAGTTGCAGTAGCAGCAAAAGGATTTTTAAAAGTAATACCATTCTTAATAGGAATAGTAGCAGGATATTTAGCAGGGGTTGCAGTAGGAATTGTTGATTTCACACCAATAACAGAAGCTGCAATTGTAGGAGTACCAAACTTCTTAATACCATTCGTAAGCTATACACCAAACTTCTCTGCAATACTTACAATAGCACCAATAGCATTAGTTACAATAGCAGAGCACATAGGTGACCATACAGCATTAAGTGCAATAATGAATAGAGATTTATTAAAAGATCCAGGATTAGATAGAACATTATTAGGAGACGGAATTGCAACATTCGTAGCAGGAGCAATAGGTGGACCTGCAAATACAACTTATGGAGAAAACACATCAGTAGTAGGAATGACAAAAGTAGCATCAGTTTGGGTAATAGGATTAGCAGCAATAATTGCAATAATATTAGGCTTCTTTACTAAATTTACAGCACTAATATCTACAATACCAACAGCAGTTTTAGGTGGAGTATCTTTACTTCTATATGGATTTATATCAGTTAACGGATTAAAAGTTTTAATACAAAACCAAGTTGACTTTAACAATACAAAAAATGTAATAGTTGCATCTGCAATGCTAGTTTTAGGATTAGGTGGAGCAACAATATCAATAGTGAGTGGAGACTTAGCAGTAACAATATCAGGAATGAGCTTAGCAGCTATAGTTGGTATAATATTAAATCTTTGCTTACCAACAGAAAAATCAGAAGAAGACAAGCCAAAAAAAGAAAAGAAAGCTACAAAAAAATCTGCAAAAAAAGAAACAGTAAATGCATAGAAAAATAAACTTTAAAGACTCTATAAAAGTAGAGTCTTTTTTATATACTAGGAAATTTCTCATTTCCTAGTATATAAAAAATGCTATAATCGCTATTGCCTTTGAGATTTTCTCATTACATTCGGAAACTCAAATCGGCGAGAACAAAGGGCGACTAAAGTCGCTTTGTTCATGTAATAGAAAAATTTTATAAAAAAGTAAAAAATATGCAACTTTTTTTGCAATTATATGGTATTATTTATAAAGGTGATATAAATGGAATATACAAACCAAGAACAATATTTAGAAAATGTTATAAATAAATATTCTAATATGGTATATAGATTAGCTTTAACAAGGACAAATTCAAAAGAAAACAGTGAAGATATTTATCAAGAAGTTTTTTTAAAATTAGCAAAAAAGATGCCAAAATTTGAAAGCGAAGAGCATGAAAAAGCATGGCTTATTAGAGTTACAATAAATTGTAGCAAAAACTTGCTACAATCAGGCTTTTTAAAAAATACATCTGAGTTAAAAGAAGATATAATATTCGAAACAAAAGAAAGACACGACATATATTATGCAGTTCAAAAATTACCACTAAAATATAGAACAATAATCTATTTATATTACTATGAAGATTATAAAATAAATCAAATTAGCAAGATTATTAGAGTAAACGAAAATACAGTAAAATCAAGACTTGCACGAGCAAGACAAAAATTAAAGCAGGATTTAGAGGGAGGGCTAGAAAATGAGTAAAAAAGATTATATAGAAGCAATTAACGAAATAAATGCAGATGAAAACTTAAAAAATAATACATTACAAAAAATGAAAGATGTCAAAAAGAAAAAGAAGAAACCAAATCTAATATATAGTTTAGCTTTAGCAACAATAGTATTTATAATAGCAATTTCAATAGCAGTCCCAATAAACCATAATAAAAATACAGCAGACCCAATAAAGCAAGTTAAAGAAGAAAATGGATTACCTAAAGTTGAGAGTTTTGAGAATTTATACAATATAGTCAGAAAACAAAACAGTGAAAATAAAGACTCTCAAAAGAATATAAGCTTACTAGAAGATTCAGTAAATAGCACGCTTAGAGAAAACAATGATTATTCAAAAACAAACAATCAAGTTGAAGGAGTAGAGGAAGCAGATATAGTAAAAACAGATGGTAAATACATTTATTACATAACAGGAAAAAAACTAGTTATTGTAAATGCAGTAGAGGCAACCAATATGAAAATAGCTTCAGAAATCAAATATGAAGAAGAACAAATAGAACCAAAAGAAATTTTTATTAATGGAAACAGGTTAATAATTGTAGAACAAAAATACGAGTATAATGGCCAAATAAATGAAAACTCAGTTATGGATGATATGATATATCCTTCGGATGAATACACAAATATAAAAGTATATAACATAGAGGATAAAAACAAACCTGTAATGGAGAGAAAAATACAAATAGAAGGTAGTTATTTATCTTCGAGAATGGTTGGAGAAAACGTATATGTGTTGTCAAACAAATATATATATTCAGAATTGCTTGAAAAAAACAAAGAAGAATTGAACGAAAATGATTATAAACCAAAATATTTAGACACAGCAATCTCTAAAGAAACAAAATGTATAGAATATTCAGATATTTCATATTTTCCAGAAAGTGGAGATAATACATTTTTAAATGTTGCAGGATTTAATATTAATAATAATGAACCTGCAAATATAGAAACATACTTAGGAGCAGGAACAGAAGTATATGCAAGCCAAAACAATTTATATGTTGCAAAAGTAAAATATGAGTACAAAGACGAAAAATTATATGGATATTATGATAATTACAATATAAACACATATATATATAAATTTAAATTAGAAAACTCAAAAGTAGAATATGTTAGCACAGGTTCTGTTCCAGGCGAAGTGTTAAATCAATTTTCTATGGATGAAAAAGACGGAAATTTCAGAATAGCAACAACTAATAGTACAAATTTAAAAGAAGAAAATAGAACAAACAACTTATATATATTAAATGAAAACCTAAAAATGATTGGAAGTTTAGAAAATTTAGCAAAAGGAGAAAAAATATATTCTGTAAGATTTTTAGATAATAAAGCATATATGGTTACTTTTGTCCAAACAGATCCATTATTTGTAATAGACTTATCAGAGCCTACAAATCCAATATTATTAGGAGAACTAAAAATACCAGGATATAGCACTTACTTGCATCCATATGATGAAAATCACATAATAGGATTTGGAGAAAATACCGAAACCAAAGAAGACGGAAACGTTGTAACAATAGGAATGAAAATGGCGTTATTTGACGTAACAAATCCAACATCTCCAAAAGAAATGTATTCAACAAATATAGGAGATAGCGGAACATATTCAGAATTATTATATAATCACAAGTCACTTTTGTTTTCAAAAGAAAAAAACATAATAGCATTTCCAATTTCAATATCAGAAGGAGAAAACTATCATTCAAACTTAAAATTCCAAGGTGCAATAGTATATGGATTAGACTTAGAGAATGGCTTTAATTTGAAAGGAAAAATTGCACATATGCAAATAACGGAAGGATATAATGATTATGATTATACAAAAGAAGTAGAAAGGATAATATATATAGATAATAATTTATATACATTGTCAGAAGGCTTAATAAAGGCAACTAATATGGACAACATGGAAGAAAAAGGAAGCATAGAAATAAAAATAGAAACAGAGTAAATTAAAATGTAACACAAAATCTTTAATCTGCATATTATACGATATAACATAAAACAAGGAGGTAAAGTAACATGCCAGATGAAAGAAATTGTGGATGTGGATGTAACAATGGAATGTTTGGTGGATGTGGAGGAGATGACTGCTCAATCTTATTCTTTATAATAATCTTCTTATTATTATTCACAAACTGTGGTTGCGGAAACAGAGGATGCTGTAACTAGTACTTAATTAAAAATAAGAGTCATTCTATTTTTAGGATGACTCTTATTTTATGTAAAACAAATAATATATGCGTGAACTTATGTACCTAAAATATACCAAAAAACCACAAAATACCAGTTTATTTTTCCTTAAATTCCTTGACTTGAATTTCTTAATACGATATACTTTAAATGTATAAATTTTAGAATATACGAAAGAGGAGAGATAAATGCAAAAGCGTAATTTAATTCATAAATTGAATACAAAAATCTTATGTGTTTTAATTCTTTTTGTTTTAATATATATAACAGCTGGTTTTGTACCACAAACTCTAAACATATCTTATGGAGCAACATATACATATACCAAAAATTCAAACAATTTACCATCAGATTTTGAACAAAAATACCCAGGATATGTAACACTAGTGCAAGCACTTGTAGCTTCACATCCAAATTGGACTTTTAAATTATATGAAACAGGATTAAGTTGGGAAGCAACAATAAATAGCGAATATCAAAATCATGCAGACTCAATAAAAAATGTTGTACCAAATAGTTATTCAAATGCATGGATATGTTCAATATGTGGAAGAGAAGAACAAGATACAGGAAGATGGTATTGTGCTTCAAGACAAGCTATAGAACATGTAATGGATCCAAGAAATTCTTTAAATGATGCAAATTTATTTCAATATTTACAATTATCAAATGACAGCAGTATAACAAAAGACCAGGTTGCACAAATGGCAAGTAAAATATCATATTTAAATAATCAATCAATTATAGATGCAATATACGAAGTAGCAAATGATCCAGAATATAATATAAATCCATTTTATATAATAGGAAAAATTTTGCAAGAGCAAGGAAGCGGGGCTTCAGCATTATGCTCAGGTCAAGGATACAAAGGACAATATGTTGGTTACTACAATTTGTTTAATGTTGGAGCATCTGGAAAAGGTGAAGAAGCAGTAATATTAAATGGACTAGCTTATGCAAAATCGCAAGGATGGGATACACCTAAAAAATCAATAATGGGTGGAATTGGATTAGTAAAAAGATATATTAAGAGAGGACAAGATACACTATACTATCAAAAATTTAATGTTACATATAAACCATACTATGTAAATCAATATGCACAAAATCTATTTGATGCACAAAGTATAGGATCAATATTAAAAGGATATTATAAAGATGCGGGATTATTAGAGAGCAGTTTTACATTTGTAATTCCGCTATATACAGGTATGCCATCTACAGCATGTAAAAGTCCATCAATAAGTGGTGATGAAACAGGTGAATTGGCATATATCAATGCAAATGGAGGATTAAAACTTAAAGATGCACCAAATGGAAATAGCATTGCAATAATAAGCGAAGGAACACAAGTATTAATAACTGAAAGAGCTACATCAAAAGTTGGAGGATATTATTGGGATAAAGTTTCAACTCCAAGAGGTACAGGATACATGGCAAGAGAAGCAAGTGACGGATCTAAAACATATTTAGTTGTAATAGGCTCAAATAAAAATGATAATATAGCAGAACCAAACGAAAACAATATAATTACATCAGAACCAGGAACAACAGCTAATACAATAAAGAAAAAATATAGTAATGCAGTAATTGTAGACAAAAACGGCAATGAAATAACAGGAGATACATTAGTTGGAACAGGGGCAAAAGTAAAAATTGACGGAGTAGAGAAATATACAATAGTAAAACTTGGCGATCCTAGTGGAGATGGAAGAATAACGCCATCAGATTATGTTAAAATAAAAAATAAAATAATGGGAACAACAACAATGGATGCTATTACAGAAAAAGCAGCTGATGTAAACAGAGATGGAAAAATAACACCAGCAGATTACGTCAAAGTAAAAAATCATATTATGCAAGCTAGTAAAATCACATTATAGAGATAGGAGATTAAAAAATGAAGACTAATTTATTGAAAAAAATAATATTTGAATTAGCTATAATTATTGGAATTTTGTTTGCAATGACAATCAAATCAAATGCAGCAAGTTTGAGTATAAGTACTTCAAAATCATCGGTATCACCAGGAGAAAGTTTTACAGTAACAGTTTCTGTGAGCGGTGGAGCTGGGTATGTTAGTGCAACAGCTTCTAATGGAAGCGGAAGCATGGGAAGTACTTTTTTAGATAATGCATCTAAATCATTTACCTGTACTGCTGGAAGTTCTGGACGTGTTACAATATCTGCTTCTGGGGTTATTGCTGATTATTCAACTGAAAATGATGAACAAAAATCAGCATCAAAAACAGTAAGTATTGTTCAGCCAAACAAGAACACAGGAGGAAATTCAAACGGCGGTTCATCAAATGGTGGAAACACGACAAGAAAACCAAATACTAATAACTCAACAAAGCCAACAGAAACAAAAGAAGAAAAAAAATCAACAGATAGCACATTAAGTAGTTTGAGCATAGCAGAAGGAGCAATTACACCAGAATTTAATAAAGATGTAAAAGAATATGCAATTACAGTACCAAATGAAGTGACAAAATTAAATATAACAGCAACTCCAACAGACCCAAAAGCAACCGTCTCAGTAACAGAATATGAAGAGCTAAAAGAAGGAGAAAATACAATTACAATATCAGTAACAGCAGAAGATGGAACAACAAAAACTGATTATGTAATAAAAGCTACAAGACAAAGAAAAGAACTTGCATTAGAAAAGCTAATTATAAAATATACAAATCAAAATGGAGAACTGGTAGAAGTACCACTAACACCAGAGTTTACATCTAATATATATGAATACTCAATAGAGACTCTAGAATATTGGGTAAAAAGTCTAGATATAGAAGCATTAGCTAATATAGAAGGAGCAACAATAGAAATAAGTGGGGCAGATTCACTAAAAGAGGGCGAGAATGTAATAACAATAACAGTTAAAAATAAAATTACTATGGAACCTCAAGAAGAAGGAGCAGAACCAACAGAACAAGAAGAAACAAAAACATATACAATAAAATTTAACAAAAATGCAGAACCAACAATAATAGGAAAAATATCAAATTGGTTCAAAGGAATATTTGGTGGAGTTTCTACTTGGTATGCAAATAATCAAGAAAAAGCAGTTTTTGGAGCCTTAATGTTCTGTATAGTTGCATTAATAGGACTATCAATCTATATAATAGTAGACTATAAAAAATATCAAGATTTATTAGGAAAAATAGGAAAACTTAATAATTTAAATAACAATGAAATAAAAGCAACATCAGAAGTAGAAAATATAACAGTAAATGAAGAACCAAACAATATAGAAGATATTTACAAAGACAGGAAAAAAGAAATAGAAACAAACAGCAAAAAAATAGAAGAAGACCAAAACAAAGAGGACAGACCAAAAGGTGGAAGACATTTTTAAATAAATATAAAGAAAAAAGAAAGAGGGTGCAGCTATTGTGCACCCTCTAAAATTATTGTTCACAAATTACTATTTCTGCATTGAACGATTCTGCTAAATCTGATAAATAAACTATTAAATTAGCTTTTGCTAAAATAATATTCTCTCTTTTCATCATAGCATCACTTTGAATATTTTCTTTTATAATTTGTTCCAAAGCGAGAACTTCAGAAGAGGAGTATTTACTTCCAAATAGAGCTGTAATCTCATCAGATACAGAGTTGTGAACGGTTAGTGAATTGATATATATATCATCTTCACTAAAGTAGACCCAAACAGTTCCATCCTGAACAGAAAAATTTAAACTTGATGTGTCAATTGCAAAACATATTGAATAGTCACAAACCAAATCAATTCGAGAAGTCATAAACCATTCAAATATAGCATTGCTTTTCTTTGTTTTGTCATGTGACAAATAATATTTTCCATCCACTGTACATAAAACAATTTTAGTATCTGATTTAATAGATGAAATAACATTATTTGCATTTACAATGTTATCTTTTAAACTATCTTCTTGACTTATTTGCTGAGACTTGATACTTTCAAAATTAATGTTTTCTTTTAAATCATTTTTCCAGCTGTTATAGAGTATAAAGAAAACAAGAACGACAAGCAATACAAAGACCACAACAAAAGCAGGTTTAAAATTCCTATTTAACATATTTTTTTCCTCCAATAAAATTGATAGAATAAAATATGTCACTTATCCAAGTGGGTTAAAACGAGCCTCCTTTATAGTATTTTGTTAAGCAAAGCTTAACTATATGTAATAGTATTATACCACTCAATATTATGTAAAGCAACAAAAAGTTTTTTCCCTATTGTTTTTATACAAAAATATGTTAAAATATAGTATATGCTTCTATAGCTCAGTTGGTAGAGCAACGGATTCGTAACCCGTAGGTCGGCAGTTCGATTCTGCCTAGAAGCTCCAAAATAAAAATATATCCAGCGTTTTGACAAAAATATATAAAATGTGCTAAAATAAAGAGTAACCATTTTTAAACAGATCCAAGTTGGCAATCGCAGTATACAAATTGCAACAAATAATTTTGAGGAGGATAAAAAATGGCTTGCAAAATTACAATTGAGGATAACCCGATACCAGAAGAGAAAAGACTCAAAGTTGAAAATGGAGATGTTGTTGTTTTACCACTACATCTCAACAAAGAAGAAGCCATTAATATTCCGGATATATATAATCTTGAAGGATTTTATGTGGCAAGAGGAGTAACAATACTCTATGTTATGAATGGAGAAATATTTATTACTCCACATACTCAAAAGGCTGTTAAGTTACTAAAAGATGCAGGATTTCAACCTAGAGGAATATATTTTCCCCTTTCTGGGAAAAGCGCATATCCAAAAAGGTGTAAGGAAGCATGGAAAGCTTTGCAAGAAAAAGCAAGATTTGAAATGTGAAATGTAAGTAGCAAAAGACCAGTTAACTGGTCTTTTTTGCTTTAACTAGAAAAATATGGTATAATAATAATATATTAGTAAAAAGGCAAAATAAGCGAAAGTTTATGACGCAAAGCCATAGGTCTAAAAGCAAAAAAGCTTATGATAGCTAGGCTACACCAAAGAAATGAGGTGCTTTTTATGAATAAGAAAAAAATATTTAAAAAGCTGGGAATCATCTTACTTGCAATAATTATCATAATTTTAATTCATACAGTTAGAAACATGATAATTATATCTAACACGCAAAAAAAACTATCAAATTATATTAATAGCAATAATTATCATATGAAAATAGTTTCATTTAACGAAGGAAATAAACAAACAATAACTACAAACTATTATGCAAAAGACAAAAAACAACTTATAATTATCGAAAGAAAAGACAATAATCGGTGAAATTACTAAATTATCAATGTATGATAGTGGAACAAGAATAGACACATTTACCGAAACTAAAGATTTTAAAACAGTTAAACTAAACAGTGCAAGTTCAATGGTGGGAGCTCAGATTATTGACGTTTTCCAAACAGATAATTTATGGCAAACATTTTTATATAGTATTCCAGCAAGAATAAAAACTGCTAAAATTGAAGAAAAAAATTGCTATGTTATAAAGAATTATCTAAGCCCATATTTGTTATACGGAACAAATAATACAGAATACTATATAGAAAAAGAAACTGGATTAGTAATAAAAACAATTATAGATGATACAACAGCAACTAGAGAATATGAATTTGACAATGTAGATGATCAAATATTTGTAGAACCAGATGTTAGTCAGTATACACTAAGAGAGGATTAGAAAACAAATCAAAAAAGAGAAGAATTCTATTAAAGGATTCTTCTCTTTAAAACTATTTTTCTAGCATTATAGTAACAGGTCCATCATTCAATAAATGCACTTTCATATCAGCACCAAAAATACCTGTCTGTACATTTATATTTCTATTTTTGCATTCTTTAATAATATACTCATACAATTCTTCTGCATAAGCTGGCTTAGCTGCTTCTAGAAAATCAGGCCTGTTTCCATGAGAAGTATTAGCATATAAAGTGAATTGTGAAACAAGTAAAAGTTCACCATTAACTTGATTAATATTTAAATTCATTTTATCATTTTCATCACAAAAAACTCTTAAATTTAATAATTTGTTAATTAAATAATCAGCATCATCAGTAGTATCTGTGTGAGTAATTCCAATTAAAACTAAATAACCTTTTCCTATTTTACCAGTAATGTTGTTATCAACCATAACATTGGCTTCTGAAACTCTTTGAACTAAAAATCTCATAATATCCTCCTTGCACAAACTATTTTAGCATAGAAATAAATAACAAGCAAATAAAAATGTTGCAAAAATTCAAACTACTTGTAACACATAGCATTAGAGCTTTTTTGAGTTGCTGACAAAAAAAATATATCATATAATATAACTGCTGAAGTAATAAAAATACGAAACGACAATTAAATTTGAGCAACAAGTAGAAAAAATGAGTAACGTGTGATATATTTTCCTTGAAATATAAAGAGGTGTATCATTATGAGCAAAAACGGAATAATAAACATACTTTTGGTTGAAGACGACATACAAGACTGTAAAATTATTAAGGAGTATGCAGATACAAGAGATGATGTTAAATTAATAAAAATAGCAAATTCATCAAAGGAGGCAATTAAAGATATAAAAACTTATGTGCCAGATGCAATTATACTAGATATAGAATTAAACAATGGTAAAGGCTCTGGGCTTCAAGTATTAGAGCAAATAAAAGAACTAGATTTAGATATAAAACCAGTAATAGTTATAACAACAAATATATCTTCGAAAACGGTATATGCTTATGCACATAGCAATGGAGCAGATTTAATATTTCACAAACTAAAAGATGACTATTCGCCAGAACTGATAATAGAAAATATTCTGTTACTTTGCAAAATAAACAGAACAGAAAAGTTAAACAAAAATATAAGCACAGAAACTGAAAGTGAGTTTAGAGACAAACTTTCAGACAGAATTAACAGAGAGCTAAATTTGATAGGAATTAGTTCACACCTAATAGGAAGAAAGTATATACATGATGCAATTATTTATATAATAGAAAATGATAAAGACAAAGAAAATGTATTTTTACATTTAGCAAAAGTATATAAGAAAGGAAATAGTACAATAGGACGTTCAATTCAAACAGCAATTGAACATGCGTGGAGAAAATCTTCAATAGAAGATTTACAAAAATATTATACAGCAGCGGTAAATTATAACACAGGAGTTCCAACTCCAACAGAATTAATTTACTACTATGTTGAAAAAATCAAGAAATCAATATAACTCAAATTTAATCAAATATTCTAAGCCAAAATACTACTAAAAATTATAAAGTTTAGTAGTATTTTTTTATTGTACAAGAAAATCGACTTTTACCTGTGCCCCTAGGCACAACATTTTTCATTGTACAGTAAAGAAAGGTTACATATTAAATTCAATAGTGAATACGCATATGCGACCTTTCTTATTAACATAGAACTATAGAAACAAAATAGAAGCCAAAAACAAAAATATGTTAATAGAAAGGGGGATGTGACTATGTGGGCAGATTTAATGAGATATTTAAGTAAAATATTTGGTTAATAAAAATAATAATCAAGTAAAATTAAAATAATCAAGTAAAAATATTTTTACTTGATTATTTTTTTACTATAAAATATAATCTTAATAATACTTAACGTAAAAGAGGAGATTTGCTCAATGAATTTTTATATTATATTTGAAAAAACTACTTTTATGAATTTGTGTATAATATATTCAATTATTAAAATTAGAAATTTAAAGAAAATGGAAAACAAAGAAATATTTCTTATTACTTTTCTTAGTATATGTATAGGAATAATATATTCCGTTATTTGTGGTATAGTATTTAACTATAAGGACACGGCAATTCCAAATATAATCCTATATATTATATATGCTTTTATAATTTTAAATATTATAGATGAGAAGGAAACAGATACGTTAAGATTAATTATTTTCTCTATAGCAATGGCTTTAGCAAGCAAGTTCCTTGCGGGAATTATAAATTTCTTTATATTGAAATTAAATATAATCAATAATGAAATTATAGAATATATAACTTTGGGGAGTATTCAGTTAATTTTAATATGCTTATTCTTTAAAATTAAGAGATTTAAAAATGGCTTTACTTTTTTAAATATGAACAATAATAAAATTACTAAAATAGGTATAATTATATGCTTGATATTAATAATTTTTGCTGCTTTAATAGGGAAGAATACAGAAGACACAATGATAGATACAATATGTACAATAATAATTATTTCTGGAGCTATTGCAATGTTTGATTGGATCAAGAAAAGTATCACAAAATACTATAAAGAAAAGATGAAAGAAAGAACAGTTGAAATTCAGCAAGAACAAATTAAACAGCAAGATGAGGAAATAAAAAATTTACAAACAGAATTAGCAGATGTTTTACAAATAAATCATAAATACAGTCATAGAATTTCAGCAATGGAAAAAGCAGTAACAAAGTTAGGTACAGAGCTTCAAGCAAATGAAGAATTTGCAGATGAGTATGGAGATATATTATCTTCAATAAAGAAATTATCAAAAGAATATAAAGAAGAAGTAGCATCAGTAATAAAAGAAACTAAACTTCCAAAAATAAATATTTTTAGCATAGATAATTTGTTAGAATATATGAAGCAAGAATCAGAAAAGGACAAAATAGACTTTAAACTAAATCTAGATTTTGATATTAACGAAATCTTGGAAACAAAAATTCCACAAAGTAAGTTAGAAACAATGATTGCAGATCATATAAGAGATGCAATTATTGCAATAAATTGTAGTGAGAATAAAGAGAGAAAAATTAAAGTTGTTCTAGATAAGGAAGACAATAATTATCAGATAAAATTTTATGATACAGGCATAGAGTTTGAAATAGAAACATTATCAAAGCTTGGATTAAAGAGAACAACAACTCATAAAGCAACAGGTGGTAGTGGAATAGGATTTATGACAACATTTGAAACTTTAAAACAATGCAAAGCAAGTCTTATCATAGAAGAATATTCTGACTTGGAATATACAAAAGCAGTAATAATAAAATTTGATAACAAAAACGAATATAGAATACATTCATACAGAGCAGAAGAAATAAAGAATAAAATAAAAGATAATAGAATAATAATTGAATAAAACATGAAAGCTATATAGTAAGAACTATATAGCTTTTGATGTTATAATAAACTTTCAAACTAAAATTTTGCAAAGATTATAAAAGTGTGATATACTATTTAGCGGAAAATTAACAAAGGAGAAGAGGAGCTTAAATTATGGGATTTTTTGATAAATTAAAGAATGGACTTGGAAAAACAAGAAATTCATTTGGAGATAAAATAAACAGTGTATTTAGTAATTTTAGAAAAGTAGATGAAGAGTTACTAGAAGAACTAGAAGAAATACTTATAATGTCAGATATTGGTGTAGATACATCTGTAGAAATAATAGGAAGATTAAGAAACAGAATAAAAAAAGAAAAAATAGAAAGTGAAGAAGACGTAAAGAATGCATTAAGGGAAGAAATGAAAAAGATTCTAGACGAAGAAGAAAACGGACTTGACTTATCTAAAAAGCCTACTGTTATTCTAGTAGTAGGAGTAAATGGCGTAGGAAAAACAACATCAATTGGGAAAATGGCAAATAGAATTAAAAAAGAAGGCAAAAGTGTAATTATAGCAGCAGCAGATACATTTAGAGCAGCAGCAGTTGAACAAGTGGAAATATGGGCAAAAAGAAGCGGTTCTAAAATAGTAAAAAGAGATGAAGGAACAGACCCTGCTTCTGTAGTATTCGAAGCAATACAAGAACTAAAAAAGGACAATGCAGATGTTTTAATTTGCGATACAGCAGGAAGACTTCATAACAAAAAATACTTAATGGACGAGCTATTAAAAATAAAAAAAGTAATAGATAAGGAATTACCTGATGCCAAAAAAGAAGTATTGTTAGTTTTAGATGCAACAACAGGACAAAATGCAATATCACAAGTAAAAGCATTTAAAGAGACAGTAGATATAACAGGGTTAGTTCTTACAAAATTAGATGGAACAGCAAAAGGCGGAGTTGTAATAGGAATAGTTGCAGAAAACAAGATACCAGTAAAATTTATAGGTGTTGGCGAACAAATAGATGATATGGAAATATTTAATTCCGAAGAATTTGTAAATGCAATAATATAAAATTAAGGAGGCAAATCATGGGAAAAACAAAAAACAAAAAAAGAGTAATATTAGTAATAGTATTTTTAATATTATTAGCAATCTATATTGCAGTAACGGTAAGAGGAGAATACTTACAAGCTTTAGAGATTGGAGAGCAATATGTAGAAGTATTTAAACAAAATATAAAATACAAAGTTGGAGTAGCATTAGTAAACTTTGCAATATTATATATTGCAACATATATCACCACAAGATTTATAAAAAGAGGATTAAAAAAATTCTTTGATGATGATAAAAAAGAAATGCCAAAACTTCCAAACAAATCAATAAGTTTAATTTTAAGTGTAATAATAAGCTTAATTTCATCTAATTTTATTACAGAAAAAGTTATGCTTGCATTTAATACGGCTTGGTTTGGAGTATATGATCCAATATTTAATATGGACGTTGGTTATTATATGTTCCAAAAACCATTTATAGAAACAATAATAATTTACTTTATAGCACTTCTTGCTATTTATTCAATATATATAGCCGTTTATTATATAATAGTATTTAACAAATATTTCGAAAAAGGTATTGATAGAGCAACACTAAAAAAGAATACATTTATAAAACAATTAGGAGTAAACGTAATATTAGTAGTGCTTGGACTTGCAGCAATTACACTAGTAAAAGTACAAGATATAGTAAATAGCAAGTTTTTAACATTATCAGATGGGACAAACCTTTATGGAGCTGGATTAATAGAAGCAACAATAAAAACATGGGGTTATAGAATTTTTGCTTGTATAATACTTTTAGCAGCAATAATGGCAATGATAAATTTCAAAAAAGAAAACTTTAAAAGAATAATGACATGGATTTGTATAATACCAGGATACTTAGTAATTTTATTTGTAGTAATGCTAGGATTTGACCTAATTTATGTAAACAGCAATGAACTAGATAAAGAAAAGAAATATATAGAAAAAAATATTGAATTTACAAAAAGTGCATATGGTATAAATGTAGATGAGATAGAAATAGAAAATAGTGGAACAATAACAAAAGATGAAGTAAATAAAAACCAAGAAGTTATTAACAATGTAAATATACTAAATGAAGATAATGTATTAGAGAATCTAGAACAATATCAAACAAACTCTGGTTACTATTCTTATACTACAACAAAACCAGAAATATATAATATAGATGGAAAAGAAAAACTAGTATATATTAGCCCAAGAGAAATTGTAAGCAATGATACTAGAACGTATAATAATAAAACATATGAATATACACACGGATATGGAGCAATTATTTCTTCTGCAAATTCAGTGGATGAAAACGGAAACTTAGAATATATTCAAAGTGATTTTAAAGGAGAAGATAATAAAGTAAAAATAACACAACCTAGAATATACTTTGGTTTACAAACAAATGAGCCAATAGTAACAAATGCTAAGAATAAACAAGAATATGATTATCCACTAACAAGTACAACAAGTAATACAAACACATATGAAGGAAAAGCAGGATTAAAACTAGGATTTTTAGATAGAATTATACTAGGAGTAAAGGAAAAAAATCTTGGAATAGCTTTTTCAGGAAATGTAACAAAAGAAAGCAGAATAATAACAACAAGAAATATAATAACAAGAGCAAAAACAATAATGCCATATTTAAAATATGATGAAGAACCATATATGGTAGTAACAGATGAAGGCAAACTGGTATGGGTATTAGATGCATATACTACATCAAATGATTATCCATATTCTCAAGAAACAATTATAGAATATGGAGGACTTAAAGAAAAAATAAATTATATTAGAAATTCTGTAAAAGTAATAATAGATGCTTATGATGGAACAACAGATTTTTATATAACAGATAAATCTGACCCGATAGCAATTGCATATAGCAATATTTATCCTGAACTATTTAAAGATGGAGAAGAAATACCACAAGATATTTCAAAACATATGGTATATCCAAAATATCTTTACAATATTCAAGCCAAAATATTAGAAAGATATCATAATGTTCAACCAGAAGTATTATATAGAGCAGATGACGTATGGGATGTAGCAAAAGAAAATACTAGCAGAACAACTAGTGCTGCAACAGGAACAGATATAGAACCATATTACACAATGGTTAAACTAACAAATAATAATTCAGCACAACTAGGATTAGTACTACCATACACAATAGAAGAAAAACAAAATATAACATCATACTTAGTGGCAACATGCGATAGCCAAAACAACAAAAAATTAACATTATATAAATTTAAAACAGGAAGTTCAATACTTGGAACAATTCAACTAGACTCACTAGTAGAACAAGATGAAAAAATATTAAATGAATTAAACTCATTAAATGTAACTGGAACAAAAATACAAAAAAATATTATAATAGTTCCAATAAATAATACACTTCTATATGTTGAACCTATATATCAAATAATGCTAAATGATAAATCACAAGTTCCACAACTAAAGAAAGTTGTAGTTGCATCAGGAAATAAAGTTGCAATAGGAAATAACATAGAAGAGGCCATTACAAATTTACTATCACAAGAAGCAATAAGTATAGAAGTGGAAGCAGAGAATAAAGATGAGCTTATTAAACAAATAATAAATGCAAACAAAAACCTAGAGGAATCAAATAAAAGTAACAACTGGGAAATGATAGGAAAAGATATGTCAAAACTTCAACAGTTAATAGAACAATTACAAACATTAGTAGAACAAGATGAGAAAAAAGAGGCAGAAATAGAAAAAAATGAACCTAAAACAAACAAGAACCAAATAACTACTAACACAGCAGTAACAGAATAAAATAACAAGTTATAAAAGAAGTACTAAAATATATTTTAGTACTTCTTTTTCTATTCTTTTGTGGAGGAAAAACGGATGTATTGATTAATTATGTAAAGTATGTTAAAATTAAAAAGTTAGGAGATTCTAAAACTATATGGAAGAAATAATTGAAGAGTTATTAAAAAGTAATTTAATAAAAATTAGTGAATCTATTGATTATGATAAATTCTTAGAAATATACGAGCCATATGAAGCAGTTATGAGCGAGATTCATTTCGCAGAAATGCTAGAGATTAGTGAGCGTAGATACAAATCTATAAGAAATGAAAGAGGAAAAAGAGCCAGAGTATTAAGCAATAGAGGAAAAGCTGAACAAGATGTTATTAAATTGGAAATGACAAAGAAAATAGAATACAGTAAATATATAGATTATAAAGAGTTCTTGGAACTGTATGAGGAATATAAAAGTAGAATTTCAGAAATAGAATTTGCTCAAATTTTAGGAATGAGTTACGGCGGATATGAAAGAATAAAAAATTTAGAAACAGCAAGAGCTAAAATTATGGCGGGAAAAGGAAAAATAATAGGAAAAGATAAAAAATGTATACAAGATGAAGTTTTAAAAGAAATAGAAGCGGGACAATCTGTAGATTATAAAGAATTTCTAAGATTATATAATCCATATAGAGAACTAGTAAAAGAAATAGAATTTGCAGAAATAATTGGAATAACTTATAATAGTTACTACAGTATAAAAACCAAAAATAAAAGAGCAAAGGTGTTAAAAGAAAGAAAACCAGAAGAAATTAAGAGAATAAAGGAAAAAATAGATAGAGATTTAATATCTGGAGAACCAATAAACTATTATCAGTTTTTAGAAATGTATGAACCATACAAAGAAAAGTTAACAGAAGAAGAGTTTGCTAAAGTTTTAGGAATAAGGTATGCTAATTATACTACAATGAAATATAATAGAAATAGAGCTAGAATTCAAAAAAAACAAAGTGAAATAGAAAGAATAAAATATGAGTTAAAAGAATCAAGATACTATTCTAAAGATGAGCTAGAAGAAGTTGCAAAAAAATACAATGTAGAAGTTGATGAACTAATTGCACACTTGTGCTGTAAAAATAGAAGGAAAAATTTGTGTGAGTATAAGGAACTTTTAGATGAAAAAGGAAAGATATGGCTTGGAAAAACAAAATGTACAAAAAAATTTGCAGAAAATCATGCAAAATCAATTTTAAAATACGCACATAAATTTAGTAAAATTTTATGTAAAGATTATCACATTAGTACAAAAGTAGAAGATTTTGCTATGCAAACTGTTATTTACATATTAGAAAAACGTGGAGATATAGAAAAAAATTATGGGGATGATTTTGAAAAGGCTGAAAGAATTATAAAAAGACAAATCTTTATGAGTATAAAAATCAGATGTATTTGTGAAATAAAAAAAGTAAAAAGAACAATTTCTATTTATAAGGATGCAGCAAGCAAAGATGGAAAAAAAGGAGATCCTATTCTTAACTTAAAAGGAAAATATGCTGAACATGATGAACAAAATGATGTACAAAAACAGGTAGAAGACATAATATTAGATGAAGAGAAAAAACAAACGAAACAGCCAGAAGAATTATGTGTCGAAGCATTAAAAATTTATATAGACAATGGATTTAGTAGAGAAGAAGCTATAGCAAAAACTAGCGAAAAATTAGGCATGGATCCAGAAGAAATGCTAGATGCACTAAAAACATATTTGATAAAGAATAAAAAAGTAAGAAAAACTCAAAACGAAGAATACATATTAGGAGACTAAATATAAAAGTGAAAAAAGAATTTGTAAAAACTCTTGCAAAACTTTTATAAATATAGTAAAATAGATATGCTTGTAAAAAAGCATTTACCTTATACTTAACTAAAAGAATATCCGACTTTAAGTTCAGTTTAAGGCACATTAAGTAAAATAGGAGGGAAAACAATGACAAAGGAAAGAAAACAAGAAATTATTAATACTTTCAAAAGAGATGAAAACGATACAGGATCATCAGAAGTTCAAATAGCTCTTTTAACAGAAAGAATTAATGAATTAACAGAACATTTAAAAGTTCACAAAAAAGACAATCATTCAAGAAGAGGTCTTTTCAAAATGATAGGTAAAAGAAGAAATTTACTTAACTATTTAGCAAAAAAAGATTTACCTAGATACAGAGAAATAGTTAAACAATTAAATTTAAGAAAATAATTTATTTTAAGGGCGGATGGATACTTTCCGCCCTTAATTGCTAAAATTAAACATTGTAGGGAGTCGTCGCCCTCGGCGACTCGAACAAAATCAAACAAGATAAGAAAAGATAATTATATATGAAGAGTAGCTTGTAAAATGTGTTTAAATAATAAACATATTTTAGAGGTTACATTCATAGAAAAATTATCTTCTTATATAAATTTAAACAAATTAAAAGGAGGAAGAATTATGTTTAAAACATATTCAATGGAACTTGCGGGAAGGCCACTAACAATAGAAACAGGAAAATTTGCAGGCTTAGCAAATGCAGATGTAGTAGTAAGATATGGAGAAACAGTTGTAATGGTAAACGTTACAGCATCAAAAGAACCAAGAGATGGAATAGACTTTTTCCCATTATCAGTTGACTATGAAGAGAAAATGTATGCAGTAGGAAAAATCCCAGGAGGATTTACAAGAAGAGAAGGAAAGGCAGCAGATAAGGCAATATTGGTATCTAGAGCAATAGATAGACCAATAAGACCTTTATTTCCAAAAGATTTTAGAAATGACGTTGTAGTAGTTGCAACAGTATTATCAGTAGAACCAGACAACTCACCAGAAGTTTGTGCAATGATAGGAACATCAGCAGCACTTTCTATATCAGATATACCATTTGGAGGACCAACAGCAGCAGTAAAAGTAGGCTATGTAGATGGTAAATTTGTTATAAACCCAACACTAGAAGAAAGAGCAAAAACAGAATTAGACTTAACAGTTGCAGGAACAATAGAAAAAATAGCAATGATAGAAGCTGGAGCAAAAGAATTACCAGATGACAAAATGCTGGAAGCAATAAAAACAGGACATGAAGAAATTAAAAAAGTATGTAAATTTATTTCAGACATAAAAGCAGATATTGGAAAACCTAAAATGGAATACAAATCTTTTGAAGTAGACCATGATATATACGAAGAAATAGAAGCAAACTTCGAAGAAAGAATGTATAATGATGTACAAGCTTTAGAAAAAGAAGTTCGTGATAAGAACATGGAAAAATTATCAGAAGATGTAACAAACTACTTCATAGAAAAATATGGAGAAGAAAGAGCAGAAGAAGTAAAACAAGATATAGCTGATAGTTTATATAAATTAGAGAAAAAATCAGTAAGAAAAATGATTTTTGAAGAGCATAAAAGACCAGACGGAAGAGCAATAGACGAAATAAGACCACTTTCATGCGAAGTAGGTTTACTTCCAAGAGTACATGGAAGCGGACTATTTACAAGAGGACAAACACAAGTATTATCAGTAGCAACATTAGGAATGAAAAACGAAGAACAAATATTAGATGGATTAGATGAAGAAGAAACAAAAAGATACATTCATCAATATAATTTCCCTTCATACAGTGTTGGAGAAGCTAGACCTTCACGTGGACCTGGTAGAAGAGAAATAGGACACGGAGCTTTAGCAGAAAGAGCATTAGTTCCAGTAATACCATCAGAAGAAGAATTCCCATACACAATAAGAGTTGTATCAGAAGTATTATCTTCAAATGGTTCTACATCACAAGCAAGTATTTGCGGAAGCACACTTGCATTAATGGATGCAGGAGTTCCAATTAAAAACCCAGTAGCAGGAATTTCAACAGGACTTGTATCAAATCCAGAAGATCCAGATGATTATGTAATGCTTACAGATATCCAAGGATTAGAAGATTTCTTTGGAGACATGGACTTTAAAGTTGGAGGAACAAAAAACGGAATAACAGCAATTCAAGTTGATATAAAAGTTGATGGATTAACATACAAAATAATAGAAGAAGCTTTTGCAAGAACAAAAAAAGCAAGACAATATATATTGGATGAAATAATGGCACCACAAATAGCTGAACCTAGAAAAGAATTATCAAAATACGCACCAAAAATTACAACTATGACAATAAAAACAGACAAAATAAAAGATGTAATTGGAAAAGGTGGAGAAACAATTAATAAAATAATTGATGAGACAGGTGTAAAAATAGACATAGAAGAAGACGGAAAAGTATTTATTTATACACAAGATTCAGAAAAAGCAAAACAAGCACAAAAAATAATTGAAGATATAGTAAGAGAAATAGAAGTTGGAGAAATTTATGAAGGAACAGTTACAAAAATAATGCCATTTGGAGCATTTATGGACCTAGGTGGAGGAAAAGAAGGATTGCTTCACATTTCTAAAATATCAGAAAAAAGAATAGAAAAAGTAGAAGATGTACTAAAAGAAGGAGACAAATTCTTAGTAAAAGTATTAGATATAGACAACCAAGGAAAAATTAGCTTAACAAAAAAAGGATTAGGAATAGAGGAAGAATCAACAGAAGAATAATTTATTAAGATTTTATTAAAAACTTGCAAAAATTTTATAATAATAGTATAATATAAAAGGTGGCATAATAATATTATGATAGTACAGAGTATAACTTTGATATCAAAATTAGGCCATCTTTTAAAACTATAAAAACAAAGAGAGGGTAAAAATGGAATATTTATATATATTGCAACAAGCATTAGTTTGGATTATAACAATATTTTGGCTATATAATATAGTAATTAGTGCATGTTCATTAGTAAAATTAAAAGATAAACCATTATTAGTTAATAAAAATCATAAATTCATGGCTTTAGTTCCAGCACACAACGAAGCAGCAGTAGTAGGAAATTTGATAGAAAGTTTAAAAAATCAAAATTATCCAAAAGAACTTTTGGATATATATGTTATAGCAGATAACTGTACAGACAATACAGCTCAAATTGCAAGAGATGCAGGAGCAATAGTTTATGAAAGATTTGACAGCGAAAAGAAAACAAAAGGCTATGCAATGCAATGGTTTTTAAATAAAATGAATGAGCAAGGGGCAGATTATGATGCTATGTGCGTATTCGATGCAGATAACGTTGTAATGCCAGATTTCTTTACAGCTATGAACAAAAAACTTTGTCAAGGTGAAGAAGTGGTTCAAGGATATAGAGATATAAAGAATCCAACAGATTCTTGGGTATCAGCAGGATATGCATTATTTTATTGGACAATGCACAGATTTTATCATTTAGCAAGATATAACCTAGGACTATCACCACTATTAAATGGTACAGGATTTATGGTAAAATATGATTTAATTAAAGAAAAAGGATGGAATACAAAAACATTAACAGAGGATATAGAGTTTTCTTTAATAAACATAGCAGAAGGCAGAAAATTAGGTTGGGCAACAGATGCAATAGTATACGATGAACAACCATTAGAATACAAACAATCATGGACACAAAGAATGAGATGGTCAGTAGGACATATTCAATGTGTTAAATATTATTTAAAAGATTTAGCAAAAGGTGTTAAAGAGCATAAAACATTAATGAATTTTGACGGATTCCTATATTTAATGGGAATGCCAATGCTTATAATAACATTAGGGCTATTAGTAGTAAACTTTGCAATATATGCTGGAAATGGAATGACAACAGCAGCATTAATATGGAATTATGCAAGATATATAGGAGCAACATTCCTTTTACCACCACTTACAGCGATACTAATAATGTGGCTAGATAAAAGACCAATTAAGCCAATGCTAAAAGGAATATTATGCTATCCATTATTCTTAGGTTCTTGGATATTAATAAATATAAAAGCATTAATTAAACCAGACACAACATGGACAAAAATTGAACACACAAGAAGCGTAAAAGTAAATGAATTGTCTAACAATTAAAATGAAAAAGAGGAGCACAAGCTCCTCTTTTTTGTTTTATACAGATAATTTGTGTGAGGGGAAATTCTAGGGACTGTCCCTTAAAATCACCAAACCTGGGGATTTTGGGGACTGTCCTGAATTCATCCGGAACTAAACAAATTCCAATTTGTTCAACTAAATAGTGACAAAACAAATCTAAAATGATATAATTCAATTTATGGAGTGAATTATATGATAATAGATAAACTAATTGAAAGTAAAATAAAAACATATGCATTTGTAGGGCCTTCTGGAACAGGAAAGAGTTACAGAGCACAGATGGTAGCGAATGAAAGAGGAATAAGCTACATTATAGATGATGGGCTTTTAATAAAAGAAAATGAGGTTATTGCAGGAGTTTCTGCTAAAAAGGCTGCAACAAAAATAGAAACAGTAAAAAAAGCATTATTTAATAATCAAGATGAAGCAGATGAAATAAAAAAAGCTTTTAGAAAATATAGACCAGAGAGCATATTAATTTTAGGAACTTCTGATAATATGATAAAAAAAATAAGAGAAAATTTAGGGTTACCAGAACTTACAGAAACAATATATATATCAGATGTAGCAACAGAAGAAGAAATGCAGGAAGCTAAAAGAATTAGGCAAACACAAGGAAAACATGTAATTCCAGTACCTACATTTGAAATAAAAAAGGATTTTTCTGGTTTTATATTAGATCCACTTCAAATATTTAAATCAAAAGGAAAAGATGCAAAACCATACATATCAGAGAAATCAATAATTAGGCCAACATTTAGTTATTTAGGTAAATTTGTAATATCAGATACTGTATTTAGACAAATAATAGAATATTTAGTTATGAAAACAGAAGGATTATACAAAGCAAGTAGAGTTAGAATAGACAAAATAGGCGAGAATGAAGGGGTATCTATATATATAGAGGTAGTAGTAGAATATGGATTCAATATAGTAAATACATTAAAAGAATTCAAGAAAAAATGTAAAAAAGAAATAGAAAATTTGACGGCAATGAATGTAGAAAATGTTGATATAATAGCAAAAGGAATACATGTATCAGAAGAAATAAAGGGAGAATGATAAAATGAGTTTTATAGTAGGAATAGATGGACCAGCAGGAAGTGGAAAAGGAACAGTAACAAAGCAAGTAGCAAATAAATTAGGACTAATTAATATAGATACAGGAAGCACATACAGGTGCGTAGCTTTAGAGAGCATAAATCAAGGAGTTACATTGGAAGATAAAGAAAAGATAATAGAAATAGCGAAAACAATAACAATTGATATAAAACCATTACCAGAAGGAGATAAGATATTTTTAAATGGAAAAGAAGTTACAAAAGAAATTCGTTCTAAAGAAGTAACAAAAATAGTATCTCAAATATCTTCTATAAAAGAAGTGAGGTTTGAAATGGTAAATCTACAAAGAAAGCTAGCAGAAGGAAAAGATGTAATTATGGAAGGAAGAGATATCTGTACTTATGTATTTCCAAATGCTGACGTAAAAATATATTTAGATGCTTCAATAGAAGAAAGAGCAAAAAGAAGATATAAAGAAAACCAAGGAAAAAATATAAACATGTCTTATGAAGAAGTAATAGAAAATATAAGAAAAAGAGATGAAAATGACAAAGCAAAAGAAATAGGAGCATTAAAAAAAGCAAAAGATAGTATAGTAATAGACACAACAAAACTAACAATAGAAGAAGTGGTAGAAAAAATTATAGAAATAATTAAAAACAAAAACAGCAGATTGTAATTTATCTAATAAGGAGAACACAATGAAAAAATTTTTAGGACTTTTAATAAAAAAAATATATAAGGGCTTAATGATACTTGTATATAGGCCAAAAGTAGTAGGAAGAGAAAACATGCCAAAGGATACAGCTGCAATAGTATGCCCAAACCATGTCCATGCATTAGACTCTACACTAATAATTTCAATGAACAAAAGACATATAAAAACACTTGCAAAAGAAGAACTTTTTAGAAATAAGTTTTTTAAATTCTTAGCAGATTTGTATGGAATATATCCAGTAAAAGCAAACAACAAATCTATGGAAAGTATAAAAGTTTCCTTAAAAATATTAAAAAACAATGAATTATTAATGATATTCCCAGAAGGAACTAGAAATGGTATGGCAAAAGGTGTAAAACCAAAGGATGGAGCAATAAAACTTGCTATAAGAGCAAATGTTCCAATTGTACCAGTAGGAGTACAGGGCAACTTTAAACTATTTAGAAAAGTAAAAGTAAATATAGGTAAACCAATTTACTATAGCAAATATAAAGATGAAGTAAATAACAAAGAGGTAATGGATAAACTAACAGAAGAATTAATGAAAACAATAGTAAAATTAAGGGATGAGAGAATATAAAACTAGCTAAATTTGCGAAAATTTACATAATGTGGTATACTGATATTAGTAAAGCCAATATGCTTTATTAGATACTTCCTCTTAGTGTCAGAGGTTGCATCTTAGGCTAGACAGAGACACAAAAAATTTTTAGGAGGAACAAATATGTTCGGAAAATTCAGTAAGAAAGCAAAAATGGCAGCAGCAGAAGCAGAGCGCAACGAAGCGACGAAAAAGGCCCTTCGGGATTTTTCAAACTTCGTCAAGAGCTTTATGAATGGCAAAAGTGATGAACAGGTAGACTGGCTCGCTCTTGCAAAAGAAGCCTTTGCTAAGTGGTATTACTTGGTTGAAGAGTTTCCAGAGGCAGCAGAGCTTCTGAATTGGAAACCGGAGGTAAGACCGGAAGACAGAGTTTATACGTGGTTTGATGATGAAGGTTTGCCGCGCAGTTATTCTTATGCTGACATGCTTAGCAACAAGGAAATGGTAGAACGCATAAACTTGTGGGAGCAGTACAGAGCAGATGCAGGAAACAACAATCTTACGCTGGAAGACATTGGTTTTACTGGTGGCGGATTGAAATTCCAGTATGAGGCAGTAGCATATCTTTCATTTGCTTACTTGCAGAAGATGCACTACACAGAACTGCTTAAAAGCATTGATGAGCTTCTTAGCTAACTGAACAAAAAAGGTATCCTCGAAAGAGGATATCTTTTTTGTTGTATAGAAAAAAGAATTGGCCCCTTAGTGTTACTTGCGTAACAGGGGCCGTTTGAGGGGGAAAAGGTGTTAGCTTTTTTCAACAGAAGCAGGGGCTATATAATATCCACCTACCATGTAATAAGTTTGCTCGCTTGCAGTTCCAGACTTAACAATTACTTTTTTTGAATACTTAACTTTAAAAAGATCATTCGAGAAAGCTGTTATTAAATCAGCCTTATGGAGCTCACAAAAGATTAAACTTATAGATTTTCCCATCTTAGGAGCATTTATAAATGAATCATCAGTATAAAACACCCAAGATTTGAGAGAACCTGTTACGATTCCACCAGAGGAATTTTCAACTACTTCGCCTTCAACAAAGGACAAAGAGTCAATCTTGCTTTCGGCTACTTTCAACTTACTCTTAGTCTGAAACAAAAACACTGAAAGTGCTACGATTGTACCAATCATAATCAAACTAAAGAGAATTCGGATAAACTTTTTCTTTTTCATGTTATTATTTCCTTTCTGCATATTTAAATTTAAAAGTTTAACCCCCTCAAATAATGCTTATAGCAATATTATTTTATCATATTTCTACAAAAAAATCAAATTTTTCACTAGAACCACCTTACATGTATTGACTTTTAGCTAAAAAATAATGTATAATAAATTGTTAGTTGTAAAATAATGAGAGAAGGGGAATTATAATGAGTAATGATAAAATTAGAAATGTAGCAATAATTGCACACGTAGACCATGGAAAAACTACATTAGTAGATGCACTTTTAAGACAAAGTGGAACTTTTAGAGCAAACGAACAAGTACAAGAAAGAGTAATGGATTCAAATGACCTAGAAAAAGAAAGAGGAATTACAATACTCGCTAAAAATACATCTGTTATGTATAACGATATAAAAATAAATATAGTAGATACACCTGGACATGCTGACTTTGGAGGAGAAGTTGAACGTGTTCTTAAAATGGTAGATGGAGTACTTTTATTAGTAGATGCATTTGAAGGAGCAATGCCACAAACAAGAGAAGTTTTGAAAAAGTCACTAGCTTTAAACTTAAAACCAATTGTTGTAATAAACAAAATAGATAGACCAGGAGCAAGACCTTTAAAAGTAGTAGACGAAGTTCTAGAACTATTTATTGAATTGGGAGCAAATGATGAGCAATTAGATTTCCCTGTAATATATGCTTCTGCAAGAGATGGGTATGCTAAAATGAATTTAGATGATGAATCAGACAATATGAAATGTGTATTTGAAACAATAGTAAATACAATAGAACCACCAAAATGTGATGAAAATGGACCAATGCAAATGCTAGTATCAAATATAGATTATGATGATTATGTTGGAAGAATTGCAGTAGGAAGAGTTGAACGTGGCATTATAAAAGAAGGAATGCCAGTAGTAGTATGCAAAAAAGATAAAAACGAAAACGCAAAAGTAGTTAAAGTTTCTACTTATATGGGATTAAAGAAAGTTGAAGTTCCAGAAGCAAAAGCTGGAGATATAGTAGAAATTTCTGGTATAACAGATATAAATATAGGAGAAACAATTTGCGATATAAACAACCCAGAAAAAATAGACTTTGTAGATATAGACGAGCCAACAGTTACAATGACATTCTCTGTTAATAATGGACCATTTGCAGGTAGAGAGGGAGAATTTGTAACATCAAGACATATAAGAGATAGATTATTTAAAGAACTAGAAAGAAATGTATCTTTAAGAGTAAAAGAAACAGCTTCACCAGACTCATTTGAAGTTGCCGGACGTGGAGAATTACATTTATCTGTATTAATAGAAACAATGAGAAGAGAAGGCTTTGAATTATTAGTATCTCGTCCAAAAGTTATATTTAAAGAAATAAATGGAGAAAAATGTGAACCAATAGAAAGACTTGTAGTAAATGTTCCAGATGACTGCATAGGAAATGTTATAGAAAAACTAGGAAGAAGAAAAGCAGAAATGGTAAATATGGAACCTGCTGAAGATGGACATACAAAAATAGAATTTAAAATACCTGCAAGAGGATTAATTGGTTATAGAACAGAATTTTTAACAGATACAAAAGGCGAAGGAACAATGAACCATATATTTGAATGTTATGAGCCATATAAAGGAGATGTTGTAGCAAGAACAAGAGGAACTATAGTTGCATTTGAAGCTGGAAAAGCTATAACTTACGGACTATATAATGCACAAGATAAAGGAGATTTATTTATAGGGCCTGGTACAGAAGTATATGAAGGAATGATAGTTGGATTAAATTCAAGAGGAGAAGATTTGGCAGTTAATGTATGTAAAGAAAAACACTTAACAAATACAAGAGCTTCTGGATCTGATGATGCATTAAGATTAGTACCACCAATACAAATGAGCTTAGAAAAAGCAATAGAATTTATACAAGATGATGAACTAGTAGAAGTAACACCAAAGAGTATAAGATTAAGAAAGAAAATATTAAACAACAAAGATAGAGAAAGAGCTGCAAGAAAATAATTAATTGGAGGAATGTACTATGCCAACTAATGATCTACGTAAATTAAGAAGTGTTGATTGGGCACTTAATAAATACTCTGACCAAAGAGCCTTTGAGGAAAAGGTTAGAAAGTGTTATAATCCAGTAAAGAACTTTGTAGATAAGGAAATTGAAAAAGGAATTTCACCATATTTAGCTATAGATAAAGTATTAAACAGTAAAGGATTAGAAAAAATGTATCAAGAGTTAAAAAATGATGCAGTAAAAAGAACGATTAGAAACATTTTATTAAACAAATATTTTAGAGATACAAATAAAGAAAAAGAAGAAGAAAAAGAAACAGAAGGAGAAGAAAGATAATTGAGTATAGAAAGTATAAAGAAAAAATCTTTAGAAGAGCATATTCCAATCATAATGGATGATACATTAGAAGTGATAAAAGAAATACTGATAAAAGAAAAGCCTGCTAGAATTTTAGAAATAGGAACAGCAACAGGCTATTCTTCTATTTGTTTTGCAACAATATTATTAGAAAATTGTATAGACGAGGATTCCTCGTCTATATTAATAGATACAATAGAACTAGACGAAGAAAGAGCAAATGAAGCAATTAGAAATATAAAAGAAATGAATTTAACAAATACAATAAATGTATTTATTGGAAATGCAGTAGAAATACTACCAACATTTAAAGAAAAATATGATATAATATTTATTGATGCAGCAAAAGGAAAATATCCAATCTTCCTAAAAGAAGCAATAAGACTTTCACATAAAAACACTATAATATTAGCAGATAATATTTTGTACAAAGGATATGTAATGAGTGACTATAATAAACATAAACAAAGAACAGCTGTAACTCACTTAAGAGAATATATAAAAGAAGCAACAGAAGATAAGAGTTTAGAAACAAAAATTTTAGAAGTGGGGGATGGATTGGCAATAAGTAAAGTGTTAATCTGAGTGTTAAAATGGAAGGAAGTAAAAAAAGAGAAGAGTTTATTAGCTCATTAAAAACAAACAATAATGATGATGATGAAATTAGAAGATTTATTGAAGAATCTGAAAAAATGAAACCAACAATAGGAGAACTTGCAGAAGGTTATAAGAGTATTCTATCAGATTTAGGAGAAGGATTTTTTGTAATTGTAGAAAACTATAATGAGTGTTTAAAAATAGCAAAGAGAAATGAAATAATCGGAGATGTTAAGCTAAAAGCGAGAATCAAAGATTTTTCGAGTTCAAGACTTAATACAGATAAAAAAATTCTAGACGATATTTTTGGAATGGAATTGATAGCACCAACAGAAGAAGGAAAAGAATTCTTGATGCTATTTAACCGCTTAGCTTTTGAAATAAAGAAAGAAAAGAAACATAGAAAAGAACAGACAGGATATACAGCATATCACTGCATGGGAGATTTAAAAATAAATGAAAAGAAGTTGGAAAATCTACAAGAAAAAATAAAAAAAATTATAGCAAGTTCTAAAACTCAAGAATACAAACGTTCGAAAATTAGTAAGGAATTTGACCAAGAGAGAGATGTAAAAGATGTAGATATATTTCCATACTTGAGAAAACAAATTGAGGATCCCCAAAGGTTAGATGGAATTACATCCGTTCTTGAAAAAATGTTAAAATATATGTTAACAGTAGAAACCAATATAGATTTACCAATTATAGAATTTCAATTTAAAACGGCAGAGGTTGCAGAAAATGCAATAAGGGGAACTTCTTCACATTCAAAATATAAAGAGACAGATGAAAGAAAGATAAGAAATAAACTTATAGAAGGAAAATTAATAAGAGGTGTAAATTCTCCTTGGAAATTTGAGGGAACAGAGAAAGGAATAAAACTTCAGGATTTTTATAAAACTCTTTTGGAAAACTGGCCATTTTTAAAAGATGATATAATTAAAAGAAGAGAAAATAATGAAATGGAAGATAAAGAACTATTTTCAACATATGATAGACTAACAGCAGAACAGTTTCCATTTTTTAGAAAATACATTCCAGAATATGAATATGATGATATTAACAAAGAAGAAAGTTGGCAAACTTTGAAAATAGCAATGACGAGCAATACTCTAGAAAGAGACGAACCATTAAAAGAAGATGTTTTAGAATCAAAAGTGCCAAAGAATGACGAAGGAAGGTGAAATTGATGCAAAAGCCAGAATTACTAGCTCCAGCAGGCTCATTAGAAAAGGCAAAAACAGCTTTTAGATATGGAGCAGATGCTGTATATATGGGAACATCTAACTTATCACTACGTTCAAGAGTAACAGTAGATGATGATGAGCTAATAAAAACAATTGAATATGCGCATAGTATAAACAAAAAAGTTTATGCAGCATTAAATATATATGCAAGAGACAATATGTATGAAGAAATAGAAAATCAAATAAATATATTGAAAAAAGCAAAAGTAGATGCACTAATTATTTCTGATGGCGGAATAGTAGAAATGGCAAAAACATTAGCGCCAGAAATACCTATACATATAAGTACACAAGCAAATGTTACAAGTTACCATACAAGCAACTTTTGGAAGAAAAACGGAGCAGAAAGAGTTATACTTGCAAGAGAGCTAAATAAAGAAGAAATAAAAGAAATAAAAAATAACACAGATTTAGAAATAGAGATATTTGTTCATGGAGCTATTTGCTACAGCTATTCTGGAAGATGCAATTTAAGTGACTTTTTGGCTTCTAGATGTGGAAATTTAGGAGATTGTGCACAAAGTTGCAGATGGGCATATAATATGTATATAGAAGAAAAAAATAATCCGGGAAATCTTATGCCAGTAGAGCAAGACCAAAACGGAACATATATACTTTCTTCAAAAGATTTATGTTTAATAAAAGAAATACCAGAAATTGTTGATATGGGAATAGATAGTTTAAAAATAGAGGGAAGACTAAAAACTGAGTATTATTTGGCAACAGTAATTAGCGCATATAGAAATGCAATAGATGATTATATAAAAAATCCAGAAGAATATGATTACACAAAATATTTGAAAGAATTAGAAAAAACCAAAACAAGAGGGTTAACAACATTTTATTTTAATGACAAAAACAATAGAGACTTTCAAGAATATGAAGGTAAACAATATAATCCGGATTTTGAGTTTGGGGGAAAAGTTTTAGAAAAAGATGAAGAAGGAAAAGATATAATAGAAATTCGTAATAGATTACAAGTAGGTGATTCTATGGAATTACTAATTCCAAACAAATTAGAACCTAAAAAGTTTGTAATAGAAGAAATGTGGGATATAGAAACCAAAGAGCCTATAACACATGTAAATCCAGGAAAAGAAGGACAAAAGGTTATATTAAAAATACCAACTGATGTAAAAGAGGGATGGATATTAAGAAGGAAAAAATAGAGGAGACTTTATATGAAAAGAACAAAAATAAAAGATAGAGTATTACCAACTTATACAAAAGGTGAAGAAATATTTAATATGACTTCTCATATAGTGGGAGCAGTACTAGGAATTGTTACAACCGTTTTGTGTATTGTAATGGCAGCTTCACACAGAAATACATATGGAATTGTTAGCAGTAGTATATATGGTACTACAATGATAATTTTATATACAATGTCTAGTGTCTATCATGGGCTATCGCCAAGAAAAAGTACGGGAAAAAAAGTATTACAAGTTTTGGACCACTGCACAATATTTTTATTAATTGCAGGTTCATATACACCAATAGCATTATGTGCTTTTAGAGAATATAACCCAGTATTAGGATGGACGATGTTTGGTGTAGTTTGGGCTGCTGCAATACTAGGAATAGTTTTGAATGCTATTGATTTAGAAAAATATAAAAAATTTTCTATGATTTGCTATTTAGCAATGGGATGGGTAGTAATATTTAGAGCAGATTTACTACCGGTTGTTCTTGGAAAAAATGGACTGATATTGTTAGTAGCAGGAGGAATAGCATACACAATTGGTGCTGTATTATATGGACTTGGAAGAAAACATAAATATATGCACTCCATATTCCATTTGTTTATAGTCTTAGGAAGTTTATTACACTTTTTCTGTATACTATTTTATGTAGTTTAGATGCAAGCAAAGCAATAGATAAAAGAGAAATACAAGTTCTTTTACTATTGCTTTTTTTATAGTTTAAATATATAATTTAGAAGTAATTTTAAGAGGAGACATGAATATGGATGAAAATTTATTAATTCCAAATTTGCAAGATGAAATAGAAGAAAGAGCAGAGGTATCTTTAAGACCTAAAACATTAGATGAATACATTGGACAAACAAAGGTAAAAGAAAACATGAAAATATATATAGAGGCTGCAAAAAAAAGAAATGAGCCATTAGATCATATTTTGCTATATGGACCTCCTGGACTAGGAAAGACTACTCTTGCAAGTATTATATCAAATGAAATGAATACAAATATAAGAATAACATCAGGACCTGCGATAGAAAAACCAGGTGATTTGGCAGCACTTTTAACAAATCTTTCACCAAATGATGTTTTGTTTATAGATGAAATACATAGATTAAATAGAAGTGTAGAAGAAATACTTTATCCTGCTTTAGAAGACTATAATTTAGATATTATAATAGGAAAAGGCCCTAGTGCGAGGTCAATTAGACTAGATTTACCAAAATTTACTCTAATAGGAGCAACAACAAGAGCTGGTTCACTTACAACACCACTACGCGATAGATTCGGAATCGTTCATAGATTAGAACTTTACGATGTTAAAGACTTAGATGAAATAGTAAGAAGATCAGCAAAAATATTAGAAGTTAATATAGATAAAGAAGGCTCTTTAGAAATAGCAAAACGTTCTAGAGGAACTCCTAGAATAGCAAATAGATTGTTAAAAAGGGTAAGAGATTATGCAGCAGTTTTAGGGGATGGAAATATAACAAAAGAAATTGCAAAAATAGCATTAGAAAAATTAGAAATAGATGATTTAGGTTTAGACAATATAGACAGAAAAATACTAAAAACAATTATATTAAACTATACTGGAGGACCAGTTGGAATAGAAACTTTAAGCTCAACAATAGGAGAAGAAGTAGAAACAATAGAAGATGTGTATGAGCCATATTTAATGCAAATGGGATTTATAGCAAGAACTCCAAGAGGCAGAATAGCAACACCAAATGCATATAAACATTTAGGAATAGAAATGGTGAACTAAGAGAGGAAATTTATGAAGTTATTATTACATACATGTTGTGCGCCTTGTAGCGTATATTGCATAGATGAATTAAGAAGTGAAAACATAGAACCTACTGTATATTGGTTTAATCCAAATATACATCCATACATGGAATACAAAGCAAGAAGAGATTGCTTAAAAGAATATACAAAAAGCATTGGCATAAAAGCTATATTTGAAGAAGATTACGGACTAAAAGAATTTTGCAAGAATGTAATTGATGATTTAGAAAATAGATGTGTAAATTATTGCTATAGAGTAAGACTAGAGCAAACTGCAAAATTTGCAAAAGAAAATGGATATGATAGCTTTTCTACCACTTTGCTAGTAAGTCCATATCAAAATCATGAAGCTCTAAAACAAGTAGGAGAAGAACTAGCAGAAAAATATGGGCTAGAATTTGTATACAGAGATTTTAGAGTAGGCTTTAGAGAAGGACAAACAAAAGCTAGAGAACTAGGATTATATATGCAAAAATATTGTGGATGTGTATTTTCAGAGGAGATGAGATATTATAACCGCAATCCTATACAAACCACTAATACCAATGGTTACGAGATACCAAAAGAACCTAGAATGCAGGTTAAAAAAATAGAAAATAAAGAAGATTATATAGACTTACTTTTAGAGGCAGATCCTTCAAAAGACATGATACATAAGTATTTGAACGATTCTGATGTATATGCATTAAAAAAAGAAGATGAGCTAATTTCTATTGCAGTTATTTTGCACATTGATAGAAAAACATTAGAGTTAAAGAACATAGTTACAAAAGAAAATTACAGAAATAAAGGTTATGCAAAAACACTTTTAAAATCATTATGTGGTAATTATAAACAAAAATATGACAGAATGTTGGTAGGAACAACAGAGAATAATATTCCTTTCTATGTTAAGCAGGGATTTGATAAATATGAGAAAACAATTAAGAACTTCTTTATAGATAATTATAAAGAAGAAATAAAAGATGGAGAATTAACTTGTACTGATTTAATATATTATTCAAAAGATTTAAAGAAAAAATAAAATATTATAGTTATTGAAATAATATCTAACATATATAAGAAATCTAATAGAAATATTAGATTTTTTATTTTGCCTTCAAAAAGGAAGGAGTAAAAAGAAAATGAAAAAAAATGAAAACAACAAACCAAAAAATAATGAAAAAATTAAAAAAGAAACAGAAAAGATTAAAGAGATTATAAGAAAGGAGACAGGTATTTATATAAAGAAGATGAACTCAAGAAACTTAAAGAAAGAATTTGAACAATTTTATTATATTATGGCATCAAATTATTATGAGTGTTTAACAGCAATAGGGTATTTAGATGAAATAGAAACTGATTGCTTTGCTTGTATAAAAGATGATTACTTATCAGATTTTGTAAGGTCAATGAGTGCTATGATGAATAAAATATTTTGTGATGAAGAAAAAGACTTTTCAGATATAATGAATGGAATTATGAGAATGTTAATTTCTGAAGATAAAATTGTTAATATTATAAAAGACGATATACCTAATTGGGTAATATTAAGAAAAAAGATAAGACCAGGATTAGTAAATATTGTACCTTTATATGATAATTTAAATGAATACTATTTGAATTATTCATATAGTTATAATGTTCAAGAAGATATAAAACCTTTTATTGCAGGACTTAACAATTTATTTGGTAAATTAGCAGATGATGAGGAGTTTATATATGTTTCTACTCATTTACAAGATGATAAAGAAATAACAGAGGAATAAATATTCAAGACAAGAGTTAGCTTTTAGGAGTTAGCTCTTTTTTTGAGGAAAGGAGCAAGAATGGGAAAGTGTCAGATAATTGCAATAGCAAATCAAAAAGGTGGAGTTGGAAAAACAACAACTACATTTAGTTTAGGAGTTGCACTTAGTAAACAAGGAAAAAGAGTATTACTAATTGATGCAGATCCACAACGGAGATTTAACTACTTGTATGGGTTACTATAATCAAGATGAATTGCAGAATACTATTGGAACATTAATGTCTGATACTATATGTGATAATGAAATAAATGCAGAAAATGCTATTCTTCATCATAAAGAAGGAGTAGATTTAATTCCTGCAAATTTAGATTTATCAGCAATAGAGTTTTCATTAGTTAATGCAATGAGCAGAGAGTTCACGCTTAAAAATTCTATAAGAGGTATTAAAGATAACTATGATTATGTATTGATAGATTGTATGCCATCTCTTGGAATGATAACAATAAATGCACTTGCTTGTAGTGATAAGATAATAATTCCAGTACAGGGAGAATATCTAGCTGCAAAAGGAATGGGACATTTATTAAAGACAGTTACGAGAGTGCAGAAACAAATAAATCCAAATTTGAAAATAGGTGGAGTATTACTTACATTAGTAGATAAAAGAACAAATTTATCAAAAGATGTAAGAGATACTTTAATCGATAATTATGGACAATATGTGAAAATATATGGTGCTGAAATACCCAAAGCAATAAATACAGCAAAATCAACATCAACAGGAAAGAGTATATTTGAGTTTGATAAAAATAGTCCTGTTGCAAACGCATACAATAATTTAGCAAAGGAGGTATTAGAAAATGAAAGAACAAGACAAAAAGATGGTACTTCCAAAGTTAGATGATTTATTCACAAGTCAAGAACAAAGAGATAATCCAGTTGTTGATGAGGTAAAGGAAATAGAACTATATAAAATAGGAGAATTTCCAGACCACCCTTTTAGAGTTATAGATGATGATAAAATGGAAGAAATGGTTAAAAGTGTAAAAGAACATGGAGTTTTATTACCTGTTATAGTAAGAAAACGAGGAGAAGGAAATTATCAAATGATTTCTGGACATAGACGAAAAAGAGCGTGTGAACTTGCAGGAATAGATAAAATAAAATGTATTGTTAAAGAATTAACTGATGATGAGGCAACAATTCTTATGGTAGATAGTAATATTCAAAGAGAAGAAATATTGCCTAGTGAAAAAGCATTTGCATATAAAATGAAACTTGAAGCTATGAAACATCAGGGGAAAAGAGTTGATTTAGAAGAAGATATAACTTCGCGACCATTGGGCGACAAGTTAAAAAGTGCAGAAAGAATGGGAGAAGAAGTTGGAGAAAGTGCAAGAACTATACAGAGATATATTCGACTTACTTATTTAATACCAGAGTTATTAGAACAAGTTGATAACAAAAGAATAGCTTTTAGACCAGCAGTAGAATTATCATATTTAAGTGAAGAAAATCAATATGTTGTAGAAAATATATTTGAATTTGATGAGGTAACACCTTCTTTAAGTCAAGCAATAAGATTAAAGAAATTAGAACAAGAAGGAAACCTAACAGAAGAAAAAATAGAAGAAATACTACAACAGGAAAAGCCAAATCAAAAAGAATATATAAAGATACACAATGAAAAAATAGAAAAATATATTCCAAGTAGAGTTAAAGAATCTGGAAATGTTGAAGATTTTATTATTCAATGTGTGCAAGATTATATTAGGCGAGAACGAATAAAACAAGAAAGAAATTCAAGATAGTGTGTGAACAAAATTAGATATATTTAGTTATACTTGTTTGTGTGAACACATTACAAAGTTTTCCCTTACAATCCCTTTTAAATACATACTATATTACAAACTAAAAGAGAATTATTATATAAAATATATTTAATAATATTATAATAATTTACACATTTGTTTTTATCTCTAAAAAGCATATAATTAAGCTATAAGGAGATGGTAGTAATGAAAAGTAAAAAGATATTAGTTTTAATAATTATAGCCTTAATAATGATATTATTTGCGAATATGATGATTATAAAATCAAAGACCTTAAGTTTAAGTAAAATGGAAAATGAGAAAGAGATTGTAACTGAAATAAATAATACTGATGACAAAGGAAAAGAAGATACAGAAGTGATTGCTGTTGAAAACAATGTAGAAGAACAAGAGAAAGTTGAAGAAATACAACTAGAAGCGGATATTGTAAAGGTTAAAAATACCAATATTCAAGAAGAACCAAAGAAAGATCCAGTAGTTACACAAGAGAAAAAAGTAGAAAGTTCAAAACCAGTAGAACAACCTAGAACAACACCTGTTACTACACCTAAAAAGATAGTAGAAAAAGAAACAACAACACCAGTAGTTGAAACAAAAATACCAGAAACACCAAAGAAAGAAACAAAAGTTGAAATAAAACAACCAGAAACACCAAAGTGTTCTGATAGTAAACATGGTGTAGGAGTTGGTAATTCAAATAAGTGGTTTAATAGTTATAATGAGGCAGTTTCATATTATGATAATCTAATATTGGATTATAGCAATAAAATACATAATGGACAGATAACTTTTGAAGAATATAACAAACAATGTCCTTGTGGATATGAAATATGGAGTTGTCAGTATTGTGGTAAATGGACTTTAAATTACTATAAGAGATAATTAAATATTTTTATAAGAGCAGGTTAATTAAAACTTGTTCTTTTTTTATGGAAAAGGAGGAATTTTAAATGTTGAAAAAGTTAAAAAGTAAAAGAATTATAGCTTTTTTCTTACTAATGATAACATTATTAAGTACAACACAACCAATATTTGCAGCATCAGGAACAGGTAAATGGGTAGGAGGACAATTTGCTTCATTCATTAAAACAACTGATAATGCAAATACTCAATATGGAGTTTTATTAAGAAGATTAATAAATTACTCAACTAATGAACAAAGAACAGTTTTCTGTGCAGAACATGGTGTAGATTTTGATACAGGAACAGTTTACAATGGAAAATATTATACACCAGTTGATTCAAAATTAAGAAAAGCTTGTAAAGTAGCTTATTTAGGATGGTATAAACAACAGGGAAATTATGTTATAGATGGTGGAACATCAGCAGCATTAAAGAAACAATATGTTTTAACACAACAATTAATATGGGAAACATTAGGACAAAGTAATGCAACTTTTATTGATAGTGGTATTCAAGCAGAATATGTAAGTTTTAAAAACAATATTGAAAATCAAATTGCACAAATGGATAGAAGACCAAGTTTTGATGGAACAACTATAACTATTCAAGCAGGAGAAAGTAAAACATTAAATGATTCTAATGGCGTTTTATCAGCTTATCCAAGTTTAGATAGAACAACAAACGGAATAAGAGTACAACATTCTGGTGGTAGTAATTCAATGACAATATCAGTAGATGAAAATACTAATTTAGAAAACTATGTTATTACTGACGCAGAATTTAAGTCTTGGGGTATGATTAAAGATGGAACACAAGACCATGATTCAATGGTATTTTTTGAATTTGCAAGTGGAGTTCAAAATCAATTATATTCAATGGCATATAATGACCCAATAACACTAGCTGTTGGATTAAATATTGAAACATTTGGAAAGTTAGAAATAAAAAAATTAAATACAAATGGAGATTTAATAGATGGTGCTATATTCCATGTAACAGGACCAAATGGTTTTAATCAAGATGTAACAGTTACTAATGGAAAAATAACAATAGAAAAATTAAGAAAAGGAACATATACAATTACTGAAAAATCAGCTCCTAATGGATATTTATTAAATACACAAGCCTATAATGTAGAAGTGCAAGTAAATCAAACAGCAAGTAAAGCTATTGTTAATGAAGAACCAACAGGAACTATACAAGTAATTAAGAAAAGTGAGCAGGGAGATTTAATCAAAGATACAGTATTTAAAGTTATTGCAAATGAAGATATAAAGAATGCTGCAAAAACTAAAACTTATTATACAAATGGACAGGTAGTTGCTAATATAAAAACAGACAGTAATGGATTAGCAGAAATTACAAATCTTCCATTAGGTAAATATATTGTAGAAGAAACACAAGCAACAACAGGATATTTAATAGATAATACTAAACACAATGTTACTTTATCTTATAAAGGACAAACAGAAAAAATCGTATTAGAAAGTTTTGAAAAAATTGATACTACACCAACAGGAGAAATAACTGTATATAAAACTGATAGTTATAATAACAGACTAAAAGGTGCAGAAATTTCTTTATATGCAAGAGAAGATATAAAAAATGTTGCAGGTACTAAAACTTGGTATAAAAAAGGAGATTTAGTTACAAAAGCAATTACAAATGATGATGGAATGGTAAAATTCATGGAAACACGAGAAATAGGAGAATATAGAGGATTTACAATGGAGATGAGTTTCGATTCAATAACTAGAAATATTAGATTAAAACTAAAAAATAAATTTAGTTATTCTATTGATTTAGGAACTGATGTAAATGGAAATATAACAAGAATAAATAATTGTTTAGAGAATATTGCAAAAGATATTCCTCACGAAAGAGATTTATTAGATAATACATATTTTCAATTAGAAAATGCAAAACAAGAATCTCAAAAGGAATTTCCTAAAGAACAAGAATTACAAGAAAAGTTACGAAAACTAGAAGAAATAAATGCAGAATTAAAAATAAATGAAAATGAACATGAAATGTTGGGAGATGAAAAAGAAGAAAAACAAGATAAATCTCCTGATAAAAATTCTCCAGAAAGATGTTAAAAAAATTAAATTTATGCTATAATGATTTCATCAAATAGTAATTTGTAAAGGAGGTATTTATGGGAATAGAACATTCGCAAAATTATTTACATAGTAAACAACTTGTAGCGACCTTGTTATCAAAGAGTAATATTTGTAACGACGATATTGTAATTGAGATAGGTCCTGGAAAAGGAATTATTACCAATGAACTTGCAAAAAAAAGCAAGAAAGTTATAGCAATAGAGTTTGATGCAAAATTAGCGAAAACTTTATCTGAAAGGTATAAAGAATCTAAAAAAGTTCAAATAATAGAGATGGATTTTTTAAAATATAAAATATCAGTAAAAGAACCATATAAAGTATGTGCAAATATTCCATTTAACATAACTGCTGATATTATGAAAAAAGTATTTGAAGATGATAATCCTCCTGAAGATATATATTTCATAATGCAGTATGAAGCTTTTATAAGGTATTCTGGACAGCCTTTTTATAACGAAAGTTTGAGGTCTCTTTTATACAAACCTTGGTTTTCCGCTGAATTGATTTATGAGTTTAAACCATCAGATTTTTATCCTGTGCCAAATGCACGAATATGTTTTGCTCACTTTCAAAGAAAAACATCAGCAGATGTTGAGGATGCGACAGACTATAGAAATTTTTTATCATATATATTTTTAGCGTCTGGAAATACTTTCAAAGATAAAACAAAAAAATTGTTTACTTATGAGCAACAAAAACGCATTTGCAAGTTTTTAAAAATCAAATTAGAGTCAACGCTTACTGAGATCTCATACGATGGATGGCTATACCTATATGATGTTTTTCTTAAATTTGTTTCCAACGAAAAAAAAGCTATTATATTAAATGCTGAACAAGCCATGAAAAACAATCAAAACAAGATTCAAAAAAAACATCGAAATCGTAATCATGGTTATTGGAAATTTGAAACTAAGCGCCAAAAGAAAATTTTTAAATTGAAAAATTGAAAATAAGAATTTTATCCAGTAGCTATATTTCCAATTTCTATATTATTAGCAATAGTGTAAACAAAGAAGTTGACAGAAAAAAGTAATAAGCAAATTATAAATTACAATTTAGTAGTTCGCAAAATAATAATTTGTAGGAGGAATAGATGTCTTTAATAAGTGTAAACAATTTAACTTTTGGATATGATGGAAGCCTAAAAAATATATTTGAAAATGTATCATTTAATATAGATACTGATTGGAAATTAGGATTAATTGGAAGAAACGGTAAAGGTAAAACTACATTTTTAAAGTTATTATTAGGAAAATATGAATATCAAGGTGCAATATCAAAAAATGTTGAGTTTGATTACTTCCCTTTTGAAGTAAAAAACAAAGAAAGAATGGCAATAGAAATAGTAAATGAGATTGCTCCGAATGTTGAAGATTGGGAAATTATAAGAGAATTAAATTTACTTAATACAGATACTGAAGTATTATATAGAAGTTTTAACTTATTAAGTGGTGGCGAACAAATAAAGATACTTTTAATAAGTTTATTTTTAAAAGGTAATAACTTTTTACTTATAGATGAGCCTACAAATCATTTGGATATTGAAACACGAAATAATTTAGTAAATTATTTAGAAAAGAAAAAAGGATTTATATTAGTATCTCACGATAGAAATTTTTTAGATAAAGTTGTAAATCATATAATTTCTATAAATAATACTAATATAGAAATACAACAAGGTAATTTTTCATCTTGGAAAGAAAATAAAAATAGGCAAGATAATTTTGAAAAAATACAAAATGAAAGATTGCAGAAAGATATAAATAGACTTGAAATAGCTTCTAAAAATTGTGCAAAATGGTCAAATGAGGCTGAAAAAACAAAAAATAAAAAATATAATTCAGAAACTACAATAGATAAAGGATATATAGGACATAAAGCAGATAAAATGATGAAAAAATCAAAAGTTATGGAACAAAGAATAGAAAAAGCAATAAATGAAAAGACTAATTTGTTAAAAAATATAGAGGTAAATGATACATTAAAAATTATTCCTCTAAAAAGTAATAAGAATCCATTAATTTTTGCACATAACTTGCAGATAAAATATAGTAAAGAAACGATATTTAACCCTATTACTTTTGAAGTTAATAATGGCGATAGGGTTGCACTAATTGGAAAAAATGGCATTGGTAAATCAAGTATATTAAAACTTATTTTAGGAGAAGAATTACAGTATAATGGAGAGTTTATGGTTGCAAATGATTTAAAAATATCTTATGTTTCTCAGAGTACAGAAGATTTAAAAGGAAATTTGAGAACTTTTGCTTACGATAATAAAATAAATGAAAGTATTTTTAAAGCAATGTTAGTAAAAATGGGATTATCACAATTTGATTTTGATACTAATATTCAAGATATGAGTGAAGGTCAAAAGAAGAAGGTTCTAATTGCAAAAAGTATTTCAGAACAGGCTAATATTTATATATGGGATGAACCTTTAAACTATATTGATATATTGACAAGAGAACAAATAGAAGATGCTATTCTAAATTATAATCCTACCATTATTTTTGTAGAACATGATGAGAAATTTATTGAAAAAGTGGCAACAAAAATTATAAATTTGGTAAAGTAAGTGAGAGACAAATTACAAGTTATAGAGTAGTTTTAAGAGTGATATTTAAAATATTGCTCTTTTTTTCTGTCAAATTTATAATTAAATAATTTGCACATTTCTCAAATTCAAAAGATTATATTAGAATAAGTTTGAGGAGGGATAAGGAAATGGAAGAATTATTTAATAGATCTATTTTAGATCAACTATATGATTCAATAAGTGATGATTTTGAAACAATGCTATTAAAGAAAAAGAATCTTGATGGTAAATTTACAGAGTCATTAAAAGTGGAAGAAGAATTGATTAATTTGATTAAAAAAGTAGTTAAAGATGAAAAAAAGTTAGACCCAATAATTGCTAAATTAAATAAATTTGAACTTGCCATTGGTAATGAAACTGACCTACTTTGTAAACATTATTATAAATTAGGGATAGTTGATAGTAAAAAAATATTGATGGAAATAGGAGAATAAAGGTATGGAAGAAATCGCAGGTAGCTTTTTTGATAATTATGAAGAAGGTTTTTTAGAGTATTTAGAAGTTCATAAAGCACAAGCATTAAAAGATAGAGAAGACTATCAAACATTAAATAAAAAGATATCAGAACTAAAATATAAATACCCAAATGTAAGAACATTTTTAGAAGAAAAAGAACCAATAGATTTAAGAGATGATGAACAATATGCAATACTTAATGTACTTGATTATGAAACTGAACTTGATGTTATTGAGTTAAAAGAAAGTTTTAAATTAGGTTTTAAAGAAGCATTAATCTACTTAAATAATATGGGAATGTTAAAATTAAATTAGTTTAAAGGGACGGATAATTTAAAAAATCTGTCCTTTTTATTATGCAATAAAAAAGAAAGAGAGTGTGATAAATTATGGAAAATGAAGAATTAAAAAATAAGTTAATTAAAAAATTAGAAAGGGAATTAACAGATTTTAAAGATAGTTTAAAGGGACTACCTGCAGAACAAATAATAGACAATAGTTATAAAATAACATGTATGCAAACGATACAAGATTATTTAGCATACGATAAAGATTATTCAAAATTCGAACTTAAAACATTACTTAAAAGGGAGCATATATTAGAAGAATGCTATGATGATTGGTTATCTAATGATGGTAGTTTAAGAGAGGCTTTAGAATTTTCAATAGATGATACGATAGACCTTATTAGAGATAATGAGGTCAAAAAAGAGCGAAATCAAGATGCAAGATAAGAAAAAGGAGGTGCAAAATTATGCCTGAATTTGTACCAAAAGAAGTTGTAAAACAAGCAAAAGAAATTGATTTACTAACTTATTTTATGAACAATAATCCATCAGAACTTGTAAGAAAAGGTACTAATACATATTCCTTAAAAAGTCATGATAGTGTCATTATAAGTAATGGATTATGGCATAGATTTTCAACACATCAAGCAGGAAAGTCAGCAGTTGATTATCTTATTAAAGTAGAAAATATGTCATTGCAAGAGGCAGTTTCAAGTGTATTAAATAGAAATATAGATACATATATTAGACCTCAATATAGTAATGAAAACGCACCTAAAACAATAGTAATTCCAGAAAAAGCGAGTACCAATAAACAAGTTATAGAGTATCTAAAAAACAGAGGAATTGATGAAGAAATAATAAATGATTGCATAAATAAAAAGATTATTTATCAAGAAAATAAAACCAATAATGCAGTATTTTTAGGGTACGATAATGATAACAATATCAAATATGCAGGGTGCAGAAGTACAAATGAAAAAAGAATAATGAGAGATGCAAAGGGGAGTTCAAAAGAGTATTCTTTTAGAATGTTAGGAGCAGAAGAATGTAATTCATTACATATATTTGAAAGCAGTATAGATTTATTATCTTATGCAACATTATTAAAAAATAAGGGATATGATTATACAAATCAAAATCTTTTATCACTTGCAGGAGTGTACCAACCAAGTTCTAATATAGAACAAAGTAAAGTACCAATAGCAGTACAAAACTTTTTAAATAAAAACACAAATATAAAAGATATTGTATTACATTTTGATAATGATATAGCAGGAAGAAATGCAACAAAAGCAATGATATATGCACTTGATAAGTACAATGTTTATGATATTCCTGCTCCTTATGGTAAAGACATAAATGATTACTTATGTTACAGCATAGGGTTAAAAAATAGGCAAGAAATTGACAGATATAAAATGAAAAAGGAACAAAATAGAGTACCAATGTAGGTACATTTAAAAATGGAAAAAATGGATTTCTTGTCCTAGCAAGCACTGAATTTGTTCACACGAAAATATCGTGTTTCAAAATTCTATTCTATGGGGAAACCCCAATCCCCATTTTTAAATGAGCAAAACAGGAGGGAGAGATTTGAGAAAAAGATATATAAGAAAAGATATAATGCTTAATGAATTAGAGAATGAAAAGTTAATTGCAGATTGTCAAAGATGTAATCTTTCTTATGGAGAATATTTTAGAAGATTGTTAATGAATGAAAATATAAAAGAAAAGCCTGGCAAAGAATTTTATGTGATAATGAAACAACTTTCTAAAATAGGAGTTAATCTTAATCAAATAGCAAAGAAAGCAAATCAAACAGATAAAATAGATAAAGATTATTATAAGAGTGAAGCAAATAATTGGCACAAATTTGCAGAAGAAGTAAAAAGTAAATTTTTGTAGGAGGTGGTAATTTGGCAGTAACAAAAATATGGAAAGTTGTTAAAAGAATGGATCATGTTAAATGTTGAGAATTTAAAAAATAAATTAGAAAGACTTGATAAAGAAAGAACAAAATATTTCACAAAATTCAGAGATATGGAAATTGACGAGCAAGAATATATTGCTTTTATCAGAGAGAATGTTAAAGAGGAAGAAAATATAAAGGAACAAATTAAAAAAGAAAAAGCAAAGTTAATGGAGGCAAGATTAAGTTATAAGAATGTTGCTGAAAATAACTGGGTAGATACTTTAATGAAATATAAAAATCAAAGGAAGATTACAAAAGAAATGTTAAATGACTTAATAGAAAAAATTTATATCAATAATGATGGTAGAAAAATTAAATTAGTATTTAAGTATGAAGACGCTTTTAAATTGGCAATGGATTATTTGAAAATTGTAAAGGAAGGGGGAAATACTAATGCCTAGACAAAGTAAATATAATAAAGAAGAAAAAGATAATGTGAAAAGTTATCAATATAAAGCAGCAATATATATAAGATTATCAGTAGAAGATGGAGATAAAGAAGAAAGTAATAGTATAACAAATCAAAGAATGTTATTAAATCAATTTTTAAAAGATAATTCAGATATTGAAGTATATGATTATTATACAGATGATGGATTTTCTGGAACTACTTTTAATAGACCAGGATTTGAAAAATTGTTAGAAGACTTATATGAAAAGAAATTTAATACTGTTATTGTAAAAGATTTATCAAGATTAGGAAGAAACTATATTGAAGTTGGAAATTATATTGAAAAAGTATTTCCTTTATATAATATAAGATTTATTGCAGTTAATGACCAAATAGATAGCATAAAAAATCCTGAATCAGTTAATAGCATAATTGTACCTTTTAAGAATTTAATAAATGACGAATACTGTCGAGATATATCAAATAAAATAAAGGCAGTATTAAATGTAAAAATGAAAAAAGGGGAATATGTTGGAGCTTATGCACCTTATGGATATATCAAAGATCCAGATGATGTACACCATTTAATTATTGATGAAGATGCAGCAAAAGTCGTTAGAATGATATATGAACTTACTTTAAATGGATATGGAAGAACAGCAATAGCAAAAAAATTAAATGAATTAGGAATATTAAATCCAACAGGACATAGAGCAATAGATTTAAAAATGAAAACACCATTTAAGAATAATACCGATAAAGTTACATATTCTTGGTGTTCAACAACAATTAGAGATATTTTACGAAATCAAATGTATTGTGGAGATTTAGTTCAAAACAAAGGAAAACTAATTAGTTATAAAATACATAAAAGAGTATTAGTACCACAAGAAGAATGGATTATTGTAAAAGATACACATGATGCAATTATAGATAGAGATACATTTGATAAGGTACAAAAAGCAATACTAGACAGAGATACAAGAATGAATACAGATGGAAAAATATCCATATTTGCAGGACATATTAAATGTGGAGATTGCCAAAGGGCAATGAGTAAAAAGATACCAGGAAAATATAAAGGACAACCTAGAAATTATTATCATTATATGTGTTCTGCATATATGAGGTCTGGTGGAGAAATTTGTACAAAGCATAGTATAAAAAATGATGAATTAGAAAAAGCAGTTTTAGAAAGCGTAAAAGTTCAAATTGGACTTATAATAGATATGAAAAGAATAAAAGGACAAATAGATAGTAAAACATTTAATGATAATCGTAGAAGTTATTTGCTAGAAAATATCAATAAATGTGAAGAAACATTGAATATTAAAAGAAAGTTAAGAAAAGAGGCTTACGAGGATTGGAAATTAGGCATTATTACAGAAAAGGAATATAATGACTACACCCAAGAATACGGAAGGCAAATAAGGGAAAATGAAGCATATATTGAAGAAAACTATAAAGAATTACAGAATTTAGACAAAATGAGTACCTCTGGAGAATGGATTGAATATTTTGAAAAATATCAGAATGTAAATTCATTATCAAGAGAACTTATAGATGGACTAATAGATGATATATATGTTTATGAAGATAAGAAAATTAAAGTTAAGTTTAAATATGAAGATGAATACAATTATTTAATTCAATATATAAAAAGAAGAAAGGGAGATATACTTTAAAGAGAATTTATCTCTCTTTTTTCTATAATTTTATAGAAAAAAATTAAATTTTATGATATAATTTGAAAAGTTTTAAGGAGGTTATATATTATAACCGCAAAAACTTAAAAAACTTATGTATGAACACTTACATAAGATTATGAAAAATACGAAAAATAAGAAAAAATGGCGAATAAAAGCCTCAAAACCCTTGATATTATAACTGTTTTAATGAAGAACGACAGGGTACGCGAATTTAAATGGTTAGATACGAGGAGTTGAGAGGAAGATAGATATAGTAAGCAGATAAGTAAGAATAAAGAAATTCACGAGTAGAAATGGAGAAATATGAAAGCAAAAGATGTTAGTAAACTAGCAAGAAAACTATATATTGAAATAGAAGAAAATGGGATAAACAGAATAAGAGAATTGTTTTCTAAAGGAGAAACATTATCTCAAGAATTAAAATTTGATGTTAATGAAGAATATTTAAAGAAAATGATTATGTCACAACTTTATATTGGGAGAATGTTAATGTCTCACAAATATAGAAATAGTGGATTTGATGAAAGAGCTGCATTCAATAGTGAAGCTGATAAAATAAGAGGACAAATTGATAGCCAAGAAGTTTTAAAATTTGAAAATCCTACATTAGAAGCATTATTCGGTAACTCGTTAAACATTTCTACAGAGCAAGAATACGAGGAATGGAGAGGGTTCGCAGATTTTGATAGACATAAAGAAAAAAAGTTCGATATGATTTATTTAGAAGAAGAAGCTAGATTTAATTATGAGAATGAAACTAATCCATTGAAGAAATTTATCCAATCTTTTAGATATAGAAAGATGCTGAAAGAAAAAACTTTAGAAGATTCTTATGTAAAAAAAGTAAGAGAAATGATAAGAGAGAAAATAGCAGAAAATCCGGAAGATCATTCTATTGCATATAGAGATACGCATAGTGCTCTAGAAAAAGGAGCAGAAGAATATGAGAGTATAAAAGACATAGAAGACATTGCAAGAATGACCTTGGCATCATTATTAGTAGAAGATGATAAGCCTATTAATATTGAAGAAGTGTGCAATAGAGTTAGAAGCGAAATGAAAAGTACAATAGGCTCAACAAAAAATGGAACAGAATATAGGAAAAAACAGGTAACATTAGGCTCTGAAAGTGGAATTAGCAATAGACCTGTAATACATACTATACAATTTGAAGAAGTACCAGAGGCTATTAAGAACCTGCAAATTGAGTATGAAAAAGCATACAATTCAAGTCAATCTGAAGAAGAATATATAAAACAGATTGCTAAAATATATGCTGATTTTATTTTTATACAACCATATGAAGACGGGAATAAAAGAACTGCAATGTGTGTGTTTAATAGTATGCTGATGTCTAAAGGAATTGTACCTCCGCCAATAAGCTTAACAAATGACGATCAAATGGTAAAAGCGTATTATAATGCACACGGAAAAGATTATGAGATGTTACAAAGTGTTGTTACAGAGAAATATAGGAAAATGCTGAGATCTGGAGCTCAAAATAGAGAAGAGACCAAAAGAGAAGAAAGTAGTAAAGATATCGAGAAATAAAGAAATCTACAAAAGAAAGGAATTAAGAATGAAAAAAATATTAAAAGACCTAGCTATTTTTTGCATATTAGCGATTATAATTGCAGGAATAATATTGCCAAGAGAATTAAATAATCTAGATGAAATCTGGAATTTTAATTTTGCAAGAAACATAGCAAATGGATTAATGCCATATAGAGATTTTAATATGGTGCAAACACCATTGCTATCAATTATATGTGGTATGATTTTAAAAGCTTTTGGCACAGAACTATTTACTATGAGAATCATTGCAGTAGTTTTATGCAGTTCGATAATGCTAGTTGCATACAAAATACTAGAGAAACTAGAAACCCCAACAGCTTTAAGATATGCATTTTTGATAGCTACAATTTATCTATATAAGAATTATTTTTGCATCGATTATAACTTTGCTGTATTATGGATTATACTAATAGTTACGTTAATAGAACTAGAAAATATTGAAAAGAAAAACCCTAAATTGAATTTTTTTGCAGGAATTATGGTCGGAATGGCTATTTTGACGAAACAAACAACCGGAATATTTTTAGCATTAGTATTTCTATTGTATAGGGTATTGATTATAAGTAATAAACAAGAAATAAAAAAATATAGTAAAGAAACATTATATAAAGTTTTAGGAATATCAGTTCCGATTGTATTGTTCTGCATATATATAATAAGTTACAAAGGATGGGATAATTTTGTAGATTATACAATATTAGGAATAAAAACATTTTCAAATAAGATTTCATATATAAACTTGATAAATGGAAATTATGGTATAATGGTTTCTATATTGAGTATATTGATACCAATTTTATTATTTTTAATATATATAAAAACAGTAGTTTTCAGTAATAAAAATAAAGATGAAAGTATATATATATTATTTGCTTATAGTGTAGTTAGTTTAATAGTAGTATATCCAATATCAGATTCAATACATTTTTTAATAGGGATATTTCCATCACTAATTTTACTTGTATATTTTTTATGGTCAAATTTTATAAAAAAAGTTCAGAAAAGCAAATTAACAATGTTTATAAAGTATTTTTCAAAATGTGCACTAATACTAATAGTTATATTTGAGGTATATATGTCAGTAAACCACCTTGTAAAATACAAAAAAGAAGCAAATAGATACAACAAATTGCAAAATTTTAAATATATAAAAGCAGAAAGCAATGAAATACAAAAGATTGATCAATTTATTATTGAATGCGAGAAAAATAATAAAACCGTATATATCCTAGATGCGACGGCCGCTATTTTTATGATTCCAATAGATAAATATAATAAAGATTATGATATGTTTTTGAAAGGAAATTTAGGACGGAAGAGGCGAGCAAGGGCAGATTGATAAACTAAAAAAAAATAACAGCGATACAATTATTTTAATATTGAAAGATAATTATAAAAGAAACTGGCAGACACCAGAAAATGTAAGAAAATATATTATAGAAAATTGGAATAAAATTGGAGAAATAGAAAGTTTTGATATTTATATAAAGGAAAAGTGTGATGTTAAATAATAAAGAAACAATTAAAAAGGTGATTATATTACTAATATTTGCAATTGCAATTATAATAAGAATTATAAAATGGCCATTAATAATGGAAGAAATAAATTGCGATGAAGCAATGACAGCCATAAACGCAAAGGCTATATCGGAAACTGGTTGCGATATGTATGGAACTAGTTTTCCTGTGTACTTCGAAGCATGGCTTGTTGGAGGACAAAGTGCATTATTAACGTATCTTATGTCTACAAGCATTAAAATATTTGGATTTTCAATTATGTCAATAAGATTACCTTTGCTTATAATAAGCATAATATCAATATTTATTTTTGATAAATTAGTAAAAATAATATTTGAAGATAACTATAAAATAAGAGTAATAATGCTATTGATACTAGCTCTAAATCCATGGCACATTATGCAATCTTCTTGGGCATTAGATTGTAATCTATTTCCGCATTTTATGTTATATGCTATATACTTTTTAATAAAAGGAGTAAAACAAAATAAAAAGTATTTATACATATCAATAGTACTTTTTGGAATAACACTATATACTTATGGAATTGCATTATATGCAACACCTGTATTTTTAGTAATTTCATATTTATACTTACTAAAAAATAAAAAAATTAAAATTTCTGATGCAATAATATCAGTATTAATATTTATTATAATTTCTTGTCCAGTAATATTAATGAGTGTTATTAATTTATTAGGATTACCTACAGTGAAAATTGGGAATATAACTATACAGAAATTTGAATATTTCAAGAGAACAGAAGACATGTTACTGTTTTCACAGGACTTTCCCAAAACTTTAATTAAGAATATTTTAACTACTATAAAATTGATATTAATAAATGAAGATGGACTGAGTTGGAATGCAATACATGGAGTTGGAACAATATATATAGGCTCAATAATTTTTGCGATAGTAGCATTAATACAAATAATAGCTTCAAAAAAACAAAAAAATGATAGTGGTATTTCAATAATTACTATTTGGTTTATTACGTCTATTATTATAGGAATGCTTATTAATAATGTAAATATAAATAGGTTGAATATAATTTGGTATCCTATTATTTTTTTAGTTGGATACGGAATTTATATAATTTTAAAGAAATGCAAATTTAATAAACTCTTATTATGTACAATAGTAACAATTTATTTTATATATTTTGCATTTTTTATAGAAAAATTTTATAGTACAGATTATAATAGATGTTATACTTGGTCTAATGGATTGATAGATACTGTAAGGCAAGCAGAGAAAATTTCAAATAAAGAAGAGATATATATACAAGATAGTATTATTAATAATGACAGAAATAGAGTATTCTTGATATATGAAACAATAAAAGATTATCAAAAATACAATTTCATAAACAGAGAAATTTTACTAGAGTTATATCAAAGAGAAGAAAAAGAAGTTTTTAGTGAATGGCTAACAAAAATTACTAACATAAGAATAATAAATATGAACCAAATAGAAGAAAACATGAAGTGCATTATTTTATATAAAAAAGAAACTGATAATTTACTTAAAAATTATAATGCCAAAGAGTATGAAATCTATAAGATTATGCATAAAAAAGGAGAATAGAATGGAAAAAATATCTATAGTAGTACCTTGCTATAACGAGGAAAAGAATATAAATAATTTTTATGAAGAAATGATAAAAACACTTGAAAAAGTAAAAGAAAACTATAGTTATGAAATTATTTTTGTTAATGATGGAAGTAATGACCAGACAGAAATAGAAGTGAAAAAAGTAAGAAAAACAGATAAAAATGTAATACTAATTAGTTTTTCAAGAAATTTCGGAAAAGAAGCGGCTATATATGCTGGACTAAATAATGCAACAGGAGATTTAGTCGCATTAATAGATGCAGACTTGCAACATCCACCAGTAACAATATTAGAAATGATAAAAGGAATAAATGAGGGATATGATGTTGTTGCAACTAAAAGAAAAAATAGAAAAGGCGAACCTGTTATTAAAAGTGTATTTTCTAAATTATTTTATAAAATGATGAGAATGTTTATACCAATAGAAAAAAATGTACAAGATTTTAGACTTATGAAAAAGGAAGTAGTTGATGCAATTCTGTCTTTAAAAGAATACAATAGGTTTTCAAAAGGAATTTTTACATGGGTTGGATTTAATATTAAATATATAGAAATAGAAAACATTGAAAGAAAAGCAGGAAAAACTAAATGGAGCTTTAAAAAACTATTTAGTTATGCAATAGAAGGAATAACATCATTTACAACTGCACCTTTAAAGGCTTCGACATTAATGGGGTTCTGCATATCAATAATAGCCATAATTTCAACAATTGTAATAATTTTACAAACATTAATATATGGAAAAGATGTTCCAGGATATGCTTCAATAATAACAGCGATATTATTTATGGGAGGAGTTCAATTAATATCAATAGGAATACTTTCAGAATATATTTCAAAAATGTATTTAGAAATTAAAAAAAGACCTAAATACATTATTAAGGAGAAAATAGATTGAAAAAAACTAAAAAAGAATTACTCATTTATTTTATAGTTGTGTCTAGTGCGATTATTATATTTAAAAATTATATTATAGGACATTATGCAGTAGATACATATGCAATTGCTAATCTTGGATATAAAGAATATGCAATAAAGATATTTTTGAAAGCGGGAAGACCATTTTCTTGTATGTTATTATTAATAGCAGATTTAATAAATTTGCCGATTAAGGTATTAGTTATGTTCTCAACAATTATGGCAATTTTCATATCTGCATTGTCAGTAATGAAACTAAGAGAAATAATATTAAAAAATAAAAATGTAGCAGATAAATACAATGAACTTATAGTAATTGCTATTTCATTTTGTACAGTATTTAATTTTATGTATATAGAAAATTTGTATTTTGCAGAAGCATCTATTATGGCAACAGCGGTATATTTAAGTATTGTAGCGGCTAATCAGTTATTAAACTTAGAGAAACATAATATGATAAAATCTTTAATGATACTTCTAATAGCAATTTTTTCATACAATGCAGTAATTAATGTTTATATAACGTCTGTGGTATTTTTACTTATAATAGATAAGAATAGTAGAACAAAAAAAGAAACAGCTAAACTTTTCTTGTCAGCCTGTACAATATGTTTAATTACTATAGTGCTGAATTTTGCTCAAATTAAATGCATATGCAATGGATTGGGTTTATTACAAAATAGGATTTCTAGCCAAACAAACTATTTTACTAATATAGCATATATTTTTTTGAATTGCGGAGATGTTTTGATAAGTACAGCAAATTTATTTCCAAAGTATTATTTCATTGCTTTTTTGATTGCAATTTTAATTCCATCTATGCTCTATTTATATAAAACGAATAAAAAAATTAATGAGGAAATAATATTATTTATTTTAGTTAGTATAATGAGTTCATTTGCAATATCAGTTTTTACGTTATCTAGCTTTGGAACAGGAAGACTACTTACTCCAATAGGCATGCTTATTGGATATTTATTTATGATAATATATATAAAAACACATATTTTTGAATCAAAAAAAATAATAGGGTATTACTTAAAGGTAATTCTTTCTATTTATTTAATTATAAACATTGCTAATTTTTACAATATAACCAAAGAACAGCAAGAAATTAATGAAATAGAAAAAAATAAAGTAAAAGAAATAAATGAATATATTAATTGCTATGAAAAAGAAAATAATATACAAATAAAACATATTACGATGAAATATGTAAAAGGGTGCAAAGAAAAAGCATTTTATAAAAAAATAACAAGTACAAATTGTATTGCTGTATATGCAGAAGCTTCATATGATGGGGTTATAAACTTTTATACAGGAAGAAAATTAAAAGAGATAGGAATAACTGAAGAACTTAATCAAAAATATGAGGAAAAGACTAGGCAGATCGGAGAAAATATATATTGCTGTGTAGATGATGTCTTAATTTGCTTAGTATATGTTGTATAATTAGTAAGGAGGTAACTACTTGAACAAATTATTATTAATAGATGGAAATAGTATAATAAACAGAGCTTTTTATGGAATAATGGGAAGTAAAATGCTTATGACAGAAGATGGAACATATACAAATGCAGTATATGGATTTTTAAGCATACTATTTAAAGAGCTAGACGATATAAAACCAGAATATCTAGTAGTAGCATTTGATTTAAAAGCCCCAACACATAGACATAAGATGTATGATAAGTATAAGGCAAACAGACGTGGAATGCCAGAAGAATTAGCAATGCAAATGCCTATATTAAAAGAAACATTAAAAGCAATGAATGTTTGCATAATAGAAAAAGAAGGCTATGAAGCAGATGATATATTAGGAACTCTTGCAAAATGGGGACAGAAAGAAGAACTAGAAGTTACTGTATTAACAGGGGATAGAGATAGTTTTCAACTAATAGACAAAAATATTAAAGTAAGAATTCCAAGAACAAAAATGGGAAAAACAGAAACAGAAGATTATACAGTAGAAAAAATAGAAGAGGAATATGGACTAGAGCCATTAGATTTAATAGAAGTAAAAGGACTAATGGGAGATACATCAGATAATATTCCAGGAGTACCAGGAGTAGGAGAAAAAACAGCATTAAATCTAATTAAACAATACAAAAGTATAGATGAAGTGTATAACCATATAGATGAGCAAAAAGGAAAATTAAAAGAAAAATTATCAGAAAACAAAGACTTGGCATATCTTTCTAGAACTCTTGGAACAATTGATATAAATGCTCCAATAGAAAAAGATTTGGGCGCTTTTCAAGTAGAAGAATGGAATAAACCAGAAGTATTAGAAATATTTAAAAAACTTAAATTTAATAGATTTATAGATAGATTTGCATTACAAGAAAATATAGGGGCAACATCATTTAGTGATTCACAAATCAATACTGAAATTGAACATGAAAAAATTGTAGACAAAACAAAATTAGCAGAATTAAAACAAGAAATACAAGAAAATAAAGTTATATATTATTATTTAACAGAAGAAAAATTTATAATTTATTCTCCAAAAACTAATAAATGTTTTTCTATAGAAAACATACAAGATTTTAAAGATATATTTGAGGACAAGAATATACTAAAATGCAGTTACAAACAAAAAGAAGAATTTATAATATTATGGAACAAAGGCATAGAAGCTAAAAACCTTATGTTTGATATAGCTATTGCAGGATATATTCTAAATTCGAATATAAACAAATATACAATAGAGTATCTAGCAAATGAATATATAAACTTTGACATTGCAGAATACTTATCAAATACAGAAGAAACAGGCGTAGAACAAATTACATTATTTGATAATGCAGAGGAACCAAAAGAAGATAAAACATATATTTATGCATATGCAATATACAAATTATATAATGTTCTAACACAAAAAATGGAAGAGGCAGGAAGTATAGATTTATTTAATAAAATAGAAATGCCATTAACAGAAGTATTAGCAAGCATGCAGTATGAAGGAATATATATAGATAAACAAGAACTTTTAGACTTTGGAAAAGAATTGCAAGAAAAAATAGATATTTTAACACAAGAAATATATGAACTTACAGGTGAAGAATTTAATATAAACTCTACAAAACAATTAGGAGAAATCCTTTTTGAGAAATTAAAACTTACAGTTAAAAAGAAAACAAAAACAGGTTATTCAACAGATGTAGATGTATTAGAAAAAATAAAATATGAACATCCTGTAATAGAAAAAATATTAGAATATAGACAATTACAAAAGCTAAATTCTACTTATGTAGAAGGACTTATCCCATATATAGATGAAACAGGAAGAATACATTCTAAATTTCATCAAACAGTTACAACAACAGGAAGAATAAGCTCAACAGATCCAAATCTTCAAAATATACCTACAAGAATGGAATTAGGAAGAAAATTAAGAAAAGTATTTAAACCTGAACAAGGATACATTTTTGTAGATGCAGACTATTCTCAAATAGAGCTTAGAGTATTAGCACATATTTCTGAAGATAAAAATATGATAGAAGCATTTTGCAACAACGAAGACATACACGCACAAGCCGCTTCAAAGGTATTTAACATACCACTAGAAGAAGTAACAAAAGAAGAAAGGACAAAAGCAAAAGCAGTTAACTTTGGAATAGTTTATGGTATTAGTGAATTTGGTTTAGGAGAACAATTAGGAGTTTCTAGAAAAAAGGCTAAAGAATATATAGAACAATACCTTGATAAATATAGTGGCATAAAAGAATTTATGACTAATATAGTAGAAGAAACAAAAGAAAAAGGATATGTAGAAACTCTTTACCATAGAAGAAGATATGTACCAGAATTAAAATCCAATAACTATATGGTAAGACAATTTGGTGGCAGAGTTGCAATGAACACTCCAATACAAGGAACAGCAGCAGATATTATGAAAATAGCAATGATAAATGTATATAATAAATTAAAAGAAAACAACTTAAAATCCAAATTAATAGTACAAGTACATGACGAAATATTAGTAGAAACATTAGAAAGTGAGAAAGAACAAGTAAAACAAATTGTAAAAGAAGAAATGGAAAATGTAATAAAATTAAAAGTTCCATTGCTAGCAGAAGTAGAAGAAGGGTATAATTGGTACGAAGCAAAATAAGATTTGGAATCACACCTCCCACATCAATTAAAAACAAAAGGAGAAAAAATTGAAAAGATTATTAAAATTTTTAATAACATTATTAATATTAGCATCTATAATCTTTATTTTATTTAAAGTTGTAAAAATAGATGACATTATAATGAAAAAGCTATATCCACTAAAATATAGCGAATATGTAGAAAAATATGCGAAAGAATACAATATAGATAAATATATGGTTTATGCAATAATAAAAGCAGAAAGCAATTTTAACGAAAATGCAAAATCATCAAGTGATGCAATAGGATTAATGCAAATAATGGAAATTACTGCAATAGAAACAGCAAGAAAAATGGACCTTGAAGTTACAGAAAAAGATTTATTTAAACCAGACTTAAATATTAATATAGGGTTAAAATATTTTACATACCTATTAAACCATTATAATAACAATTACCCATTAGCAATAATTGCATATAACGCAGGAATGGGAAATGTAGATGCTTGGCTAAAAGACGGAACAATAAAAGAAGATGGAACAGATATAGAGAATGTACCATTTAAAGAAACCAATAATTATGTAAGAAAAATCTTAAGGGATTATGAAATATATAAAGAATTGTATAATTAATTATTTTGATATATAATAAAAAACAAAATCACAAGGGAGGAATGTAACATGGCAATATTAGTTACAGGAGGAGCTGGCTATATAGGAAGTCACACAGTTGTAGAATTATTGGAAGCGGGAGAAGACATAGTTATAGTAGATAACTTTGTAAATAGTAAACCAGAAGCCTTAGATAAAATAAAAAAAATAACAGGAAAAGACTTTAAATTTTATGAAGTTGACATATTAGATGAAGAAAAATTAGAAAAAGTATTTAAAGAAAATAATATAGAATCTGTAATACATTTTGCAGGACTAAAAGCAGTAGGAGAATCTGTTGTAAAACCAATAGAATATTATCATAATAATATAACAGGGACATTAGTATTGCTAAAACTAATGAAAAAATATAACTGTAAAAGGATAGTATTCAGCTCATCAGCAACTGTATATGGAGATCCAGAAATAGTACCTATAACAGAAGAATGCAAAACAGGAGGAACAACAAATCCTTATGGAACAACAAAACTATTCATAGAAAGAATTTTACAAGATGTTTATGTTGCAGATAACGAATTTAGCATAGCACTGCTTAGATACTTCAATCCAATAGGGGCACACGAAAGTGGATTGATAGGAGAAGATCCAAATGACATACCAAATAACCTTATGCCATATATAACAGGAGTAGCAAGTGGAAAACTAGAAATATTAAGTGTATTTGGAAATGACTATCCAACAAAAGATGGAACAGGAGTTAGAGATTATATCCATGTAGTAGACTTAGCAAAAGGACATTTAAAAGCACTTGCAAAAATTAGACAAGGAGCAGGAGTAAAAATATATAATTTAGGAACAGGACATGGATATTCTGTACTAGATTTAGTAAATACATTCCAAAAAGTAAATAATGTTGAAGTTAAATATAAAATAGTTGGAAGAAGAGCAGGAGATATAGCTACATGCTATGCAGATCCTTCAAAAGCAAAAAAAGAATTAGGATGGGTTGCAGAAAAAGGAATAGAAGATATGTGTAGAGACAGTTGGAATTTTATAGTTTCAAATAAATAAAAAGGAGACTTTTAATATGAAAAAGCTTTTATTAGTAATAGACATGGTAAATGGATTTGTAAAAGAAGGAGCTCTTGCAGACAAAGCAATAAATAATATAACACCCAATATTATAAATCTAATTAAAAAATATGTCCAAGAAGAAAATGACATAATAAGTATTCAAGAAGGACATAATGAAAATTCTAAAGAGTTTAAAAATTTTCCAAAACATTGTATATTAGGAACTGAAGAAGCTGAACTTATAGAAGAATTGAAGCCTTATGAAAGCAATATGAAATTAATTAGAAAAAACTCAACATCAGGATTTTTAACAAAAGAATTTTATGACTATATAAAAAATAATGAAAACAATCTAAAAGAAATAGCTTTGTGTGGTTGCTGTACAGATTTATGCGTAATGAATTTTGCTATACCATTAAAGAATTATATAAATGAAAATGATTTGGATATAGATGTTGTAATATATAAAAATGCAGTTGAAACTTATGATGCACCAAATCACAATAGGAAAGAATATAATGAAATAGCTTTTAAAATAATGGAACAAAACGGAATAAAACTTATATAGATAAAAGAAGTGGTTGTTAACCACTTCTTTTAAATAATACTTCTAATTTTTTCTATAATCATATTTAATGCAACAGTATTGTATCCACCTTCTGGAACAATAATATCGGCATATTTCTTACTAGGTTCAACAAATTGTTCATGCATTGGCTTTACAGTTGTACAATATTGTGTAACAACAGAATCTAATGTACGACCTCTTTCTTGTACATCTCTTAAAAGTCTTCTAATAAAACGAATGTCGGCATCTGTATCTACAAATATTTTAATATCCATTAAATCTCGTAATTCTTTATTTTCAAAAATTAAAATACCATCTACAATAATTACTTTCTTAGGAACTACAGTAACGGTTTTATCTTCTCTTTGGTGATTAATAAATGAATATTCAGGTCTTTCTATAGAATTTCCTTTTTTCAATTCCTTTAAATGTTCTATAAGCAAGCTTGTTTCTATAGAATCAGGATGATCGTAATTTAATTTTGTCCTTTCTTCAAAAGGAAGCTCTGGATGAGCTTTATAATAACAATCATGAGATATCATTGTTATATTATGTGCAAATTCTTTTTTAATATTATCTGCAAGAGTACTCTTGCCAGAACCAGTTCCACCTGCAATACCAATTATAATAGGGTCAATATTCATATTAATTCCTCCAAAATGTTATTTACGTTAATTTTAAAATATTATTTTAATAAAATCAAGTAAAAACGACATTTTTCTTTGCAATTTGCAAACAGCAGATTATTAGATAAATTGGAATTTGTGTGAGGGGGAATTCTAGGGACTGTCCCTTAAAATCACCAAACCTGGGGATTTTGGGGACTGTCCTGAATTCATCCGGAACTAAACAAATTCCAATTTCCCGAAACAATTGACAAATTTATTTTTTTAACTATAATAGAAAAAGAAAGAAGGATAAATATGATATTAGAAGGAAAAGTTATAGAGGGAATGGGGATAGCAAAAATATTTGTAAATATGATGAAAGAAGCGTTTTACCAAAAAACAAATATGAAACTATACCCAGGTACACTAAATATTGAATTGAACGAACCATATAATTTAAAATCAACGTATACAATAAAAGCAGAAGAATATGGCGGAAAATATGATGTACAAGTGCAAGAATGTGTACTGTTAGAGCAAAAAGCATATATAGTAAGGTCAGAAAAAAATTTAAAAGAAGAAAGTGACTATGAAAGAAATATAATAGAAATTGTATCTAACATAAATTTTAGAGAGAAGTATAATCTAAAAGATGGTGATTTAGTAAAAATACAAGTATTAAGATAAATTGTAATTTGCTTTGCAAATTACAATTTTTTAGTTCTAATTTTTTTTAACTAGCATATATATATTTAAAGACAAGTTATAAGGTAAGGAGTATATATGCTAGTTTCTGATATATTAAATTATTTTCCAGAAGAAATATTAAAAGTATTAACAGACTTTTTTGAAACCGAAACAGAAGAAAAATTAAAAACAATTGAAGAAATTAGATTAAGAGTAGGACAACCTCTAATATTAAAATTCAATAAACGTGAAGAAATATTTAAATGTAATATTTTACAAGAAGACATATTAAAAACTATGCAAAAGGTTTGCGATAATTCAATTTATTCTTTCCAAAATCAAATATGTGAAGGATTTATTACAGTAAAAGGCGGACATAGAATAGGAATTACACGGAAGTTGTGTTATAGAAAACAACAAAGTTAGTAATGTAAATTACATATCAAGCTTAAATTTTAGAATAGCAAAAGAAATAAAAGGATGCAGTAATAAACTTTTGAAATATGTGTTAAATACAGAAGAAAATAATATCTACACAACTTTAATAGTGTCACCACCAGGTGTGCGGAAAAACTACAGTATTAAGGGATTTAGTAAGAAGAATTAGTACAGGAATAGAAAAAATAGAATTTAAAGGAATAAATGTGGGTATAGCTGACGAAAGAGGAGAAATCGCAGCAATGTACAAAGGTGTGCCTCAAAATGACGTGGGGATTAGGACAGATGTTTTAGACAATATTCCAAAAGCAATAGGAATGACAATGCTTATAAGGTCAATGTCACCCAAAGTAATTGTTGCAGATGAAATAGGAAAAGAAGAAGAAATTTCGGCGATAAATTATGCCGTATGCTCAGGAATAAAAGGAATATTTACAGCACATGGTGCAAGTTTAGAGGAAATATCTATAAATCCAAATTTAAAAACTTTGTTAAATCTACATATATTTGAAAGAATAGTATTTTTGAATGACAAAATTAGAAAAGCAGAAATAGATAAAGTATATACACTGGATAGAAAAAACTTAGAATACATGATTATGGAGTGATTAAACTATGTTAGGATTAAAAATTGTAATATATACATTTATATTTTTATCATGTTCACTTATAGGAATATTGGTATCAAATAAATATAGAAATAGAGTAAACGAACTAAAAGAATTTAAAAATGCACTTAATATCTTTAAAACAAAAATAAGATACACATATGAACCAATACCGGAAATATTCGAACAAATATCAAAAAATACAAATTCTAATATTTCTAATGTTTTTGGAGTGGCTAGTGAAAAAATGAAAGTTTTAGCCGCAGGGGAAGCATGGAATTTAGCATTAAATATGGAAGAACTTAATATAAATGATGAAGATAGATTAGCTTTATCAAATTTGAGCAAACTTTTAGGAAAAACAGATGTAACAGGTCAGCTTAACCAAATAGAATTAACTACTGATTTTTTGGAGGATCAAATAAAAAAGGCTGAACAACAAAGAGATAAAAGCGAAAAAATGTATAGGACGCTTGGAATGCTTATAGGAATGGCAATAGTAATAATATTAATGTAAAAGGGGTAAAAATATGAACATAGATTTATTATTTAAAATAGCGGCAATAGGAATATTAGTTGCTGTATTACATCAAGTATTAGTAAGAGCTGGAAGAGAAGACCAAGCAATGATGACTACTCTTGCACGGATTAGTAATAGTTTTAACAATGGTAATAAAAGAAATAAGCACATTATTTAATACTGTTAGAACAATATTTGGATTGTAAAGGGTGAATGTAATTGGAAATTGTAAAAATAATAGGTGTAGGATTAGTAGCACTTATTCTTATAATTATTTTAAAACAGTACAAACCTGAATTTACAATCTATGCATCTATAATAGCAGGAGCCATTATATTGCTTATGGTAATGGACAAGCTATATTCAATAATAAACTTGCTATCCAATATAAGTCAAAAAGCAGGCATAGGAAATGAGTTTTTAAAAATAATATTAAAGATAACCGGAATAGCAATACTTACAGAATTTGCAGTAAGTATTTGTAAAGACTCTGGAGAAAGTGCAATAGCTAGCAAAATAGATTTGGGAGGCAAAATAATAATTATAAGTATATCAATTCCGATAATAACAGCACTTTTGGAGTTAGTAATAAGCATATTGCCATAAAATCAATCAGATAAATTGGAATTTGTTTAGTTCCGGATGAATTCAGGACAGTCCCCAAAATCCCCAGGTTTGGTGATTTTAAGGGACAGTCCCTAGAATTCCCCCTCACACAAATTCCAATTTGCCTAATGTGATTGACATACTTAAATAGGAGATCAAATGATAAAAAAAATATTATTAATTTTTTCTATTTTAATATTTTCTTTTGTTAACTATATAACTTATGCAACTGATGAAATCATATCTTCACAAATGGACGCACTAAATATTCCTTCATTCATAAAAGAAGGAGAAAAATATACAAAAGAAGTTTTTCCGGATATTAGTCTAAACGACTTTTTAAGTTCTGCAATAAAAGGAGAGATAGATAACAAAGGACTTCTTAAACAAATAATATTATTATTTGGAGATGAAATAGTAGATGTCATTTATTTGCTAGGAAGCATAATAGTAGTAATAATAATACATAGCATTTTAAAGGCTTTTACAGAGAATCTAGAAAATGAAAGCGTTTCTCAAATTACATATTATATTCAATACATACTTATAGTAACTTTAATAATGGCTAATTTTTCAACAATAATATCCGGAATAAAAGATTCAATTGCAAATTTAACTGGATTTATAAACTGCCTAGTTCCAATACTTTTAGCACTAATGTCTGCTACCCGGGAATGTTGCATCTGTTAGTTTAATACAGCCTTTAATTATATTTGCAGTAGTTTTTATAGGAAACACAATAACATTGGTAGTACTTCCTATAACACTTATAGCAACAGCGTTAGGAATAATTTCAAATTTATCAGATAAAGTTCAAATTGGAAAACTTTCCAATTTTTTTAAATCGGGTATCACATGGTTTTTAGGATTAATTATTACAATTTTTGTTGGAATACTTTCAATGGAAGGAACATTAACAAGCAATGTTGATGGGCTAACAGCAAAAGGAGTAAAGGCTGCGGCATCTACGTTTATACCAGTAGTAGGTAAAGCACTAGGAGATTCAGCAGATGTTGTATTAGGTTCTACATCTATTATAAAAAATTCAATAGGGATAGTTGGAATGTTTGTAATAATAGGAATATGTGCAATGCCAATTATAAAATTAACTCTATTAACAACAGCATATTACTTTACATCTGCAATATGTGAGCCAATAGCAGATAAAAAAATAGTTTCATTATTAGAACAAATGGGAGGAACATTTAAAGTATTACTTGGGATAATGTTTTTTGTTGCTACGCTACTAATAATTGGACTAGCAATGTGTATAAAGATAACTAATAATGGGATGATGTATAGGTAGGTGTTAAAACTTGATAAAATTTATAAATTCATGGGCACAAGGGATAATTTTAGCAGTAATAATTGCAACAATTATAGAAATAATTTTGCCAGAAGGAAAGAATAAAAAATATGTAAAAACAGTAATAGGAGTATATATATTATTTACAATAATATATCCATTAATAAACAAGTTTACAAAAACCAATATAAATACATTGATTGAAAATACAACTAAACAAATGAGTACATACCAAGAGAATAATTCACTAAAAATAGATACAGATAAATATATAGAAAGCACATATAAAAAGAAAATAGAAGAAGATATAAGAAAAAGAGCAAATGAAAAGAATTTAAATATAACTTTACTAAATGTATACATAGAAACAGAAGACGAGAATCGATATGGAATGCTAAATAGCTTAGTTATGAAAGTAGAAAAAAAAGAAACAAGTAAGAAAAATAATGATGTAAATCAAATAAAAGAAATAAATATCTCAAAAAATGTGCAAAACAATGAAATAATAGAAAACAAAGATAAAACAGTAACAGAAAAGGAAGTAAATGAATTTAAAGAATATATAAATTCTACATATTATTTAGAAAAAGAAAAAATCCATATAAATGAATAATAAGGGGGTAGAAAAATGCTAAAAGAAAGCATAAAAAAATTTAAAGAGTCTATTTCAAAACAAAAAGAGCAAAATAACAAAAAGAACATAGAAAATCTTGTAGTATTTTTAATTCTATTAATAATAACTATAATTGCAATAAATACAATATGGGGAGGGGAAAAAGAAGAAACAAATCAAGAGAACGGCAATACATCATATAAAAAACTAGCAGAAAACATAAATAATAGCATAGACAGTAATAATAGCCAGCTTAATGAATATAATTTAGAGGAGAATTTAGAGGACATACTATCCAAAATAACAGGAGTTGGAAAGGTAAAAGTTCTGGTTACATATTCAGAAACTAGTGAAGTCGTTGCAATGTATAACGAAAAAAACACTTTAAACAATACAGAAGAAACAGATACAAATGGGGGTGTAAGAAAAATTGAACAAACAGATACAGATAAAGAGATTATATATGAAGAAAAAAACGGACAAAAAACTCCAATTACGCAAAAAGTAATTATGCCAAAAATAGAGGGTGCAATAGTTACAGCAGAAGGAGCTTCAAATCCGGCTATAAAAACAAACATAATTCAAGCTGTTTCAGCAGCTACAGGAATTTCTACATATAGAATACAAGTTTTTGAAATGTCAATTTAAGAACAAAAGGAGAAGAGTTATGAAGATTTTAAAAAGAAACCAATTAATAGTATTGGTGGTTTCACTAATGCTTATAACAGCAGGATACTTGAATTTTACAACAAATCAAGAAAACGTTGCAACAAGTACAATAGCAGAAAGAACTGATACAGCTATTGGAGATGCAGAATTTGTGAGTACAGTTCCACACAATGAAAACAATGTAGAAGAAAATGCAATAGTAGAAAACAATGAAAATGCTATTAGTAACGGAATGAGTAATGAACAAGAGAATTTAGTAGAAACAAATGCAACAGAGCAAAAACAAGAAGAAAGTAAAAAAAGCGAAAATGATTATTATTTTATAACATCAAAACTAGATAGAAATACAATGTATTCTGAAACACTAGAAACATATCAAGAAATGTATAACAATGCAAATGCAACAGCAGAACAAAAACAAGAAGCATTAAAAAAGATAAACAATATAAACAATACAAAAAATGCAATAATGATAGCAGAAAATTTAATAATTGCAAAAGGGTTCAAAAATGTAGTAATATTTGCAAATGAAGGCAGTATAAGTGTTGTAATACAAGCAGATGAATTAAAGCCAGAAGAAGTAGCACAAATACAAAATATAGTTTCAAGAGAATTGAATGTAAGTGCAGAAACAATACATATTAGCAATAAATAGAACTGGCGCATATAATATACAAATTAAAATTTGTATATTATATGTTAGGTGATTTTATATGAAACAGTTGTATTTAGATGCAAAAAATATAATGCAAAAGGATCCGGCGGCGAGAAATATATTAGAAGTTATGCTATTATATCCAGGTTTTCATATACTGGTATATCATAGGATAGCTCATTTTTTTTATATTAATAAATGTTTTTTCTTGGCAAGAATAATTTCACAAGTGGGAAGATTTTTTACAGGAATAGAAATACATCCAGGAGCAAAAATAGGAAAAAGATTATTTATAGATCATGGAATGGGAATTGTAATAGGAGAGACAGCCGAAATTGGAGATGATTGTACAATATATCATCAAGCAACTTTAGGAGGAACAGGAAAAGACAAAGACAAAAGACATCCAACTATTGGAAATAATGTAATGGTGGGAGCAGGAGCCAAAATACTTGGCCCAATTATTATAGGAAACAATGTAAAAATAGGAGCAGGAGCAATAGTCTTAAAAAATGTAGAAGATAATGTTACAGTAGTAGGTACGCCAATCAATAGAGCAATTAAAAAACAATAATATGTTTTGAGCTAAAGCACAAATATATATTTTCTACGCAATAAAAAACAAAGAAAATATTTACAAATAACTTGTAAATATTTTTTTTATTGATATAATATACAGAGAAATTTTAGAAGATTTTTTTGAGGTGATTTTTAAATGGTTAAAAAAGTTGCAATAATAACAAATGGCGGAGATTGCCCAGGATTAAATGCAGTAATTCGTGCAATAGTAAAAACAGCCGAAACACATGGCGTAGAATGCTATGGATATATAGAAGGCTATAAAGGAATGTTAGAAAACAACTATATAAAATTAGAATCAAATGGAAGTGCATCAGGTTTACTTCATAGAGGTGGAACAATTATAGGAGCATCAAATAGTACGAACCTATTTAATTATCCAGTAGAAGAAAATGGACAAACAGTATATAAAGATATGTCTTTTAAAGCAGTAGAAAATGTAAGAAATGCAGGCTTTGATTGTATATTTACATTAGGTGGAGACGGAACACAAAAATCAGCAAGAGACTTTTCTTTAAGAGGATTAAACGTAATAGGAATTCCAAAGACAATAGATAATGATGTAGCACATTCAGAAATAACATTTGGGTACAATACAGCTGTATCTGTTGCAACAGAGGCACTAGACAGATTACACTCAACAGCAGAATCCCATCACAGAATAATGACATTAGAAGTAATGGGAAGATATGCAGGATGGATTGCATTAGAATCAGCAATAGCAGGAGGAGCAGATGCTGCAATAATTCCAGAAATACCATATGATATAGAGAAAATAGTAGAAAAAATAAATAGAAGAAAAGCAGAAGGAAAGAAATTCAGTATAATAGTTGTATCAGAAGGAGCAAAACCAAAAGGCGGAGGACTAACAGTTAAAAGAACTTTGCATGATGGAGCAGGATTAGACAACATAAGACTTGGTGGAATAGGAGAAAAACTTTCAAGAGACCTAGAAGAGTTAACAGGAATGGTATCTAGAAATACTGTACTTGGATATGTTCAAAGAGGAGGAACACCAACAGCATTTGATAGAGTCCTATCTACAAAATATGGAAGCAAAGCAATGGAACTTGCTATAGAAGGTAAGTTTAATGTATTAGTAACATTACAAAATGGAAGATTAGGATATGTAACATTAGAAGAAGTTGTAGGAAATAATAAAGAAATAGGAGCACGTTCTGGAGGAACAGAAAGCACAAACATAAAAAGAGTAACAATGGATGATGATTTAGTAAGAGTGGCAAGAGACTTAGATATTTGTTTAGGGGACTAGAAAGAGAGGAAGTAGAATGGTAAATTTTAAACAAGAAATTGCAAAAGAAATTGCAGAAGTAACAAATTTAGATAGCAAAGAATTAGAAAATTACATAGAAATCCCACCAAATAGCGATTTGGGAGATTATGCATTTCCATGTTTTAAACTTGCTAAAGAATTAAGAAAAGCACCACCAATGATTGCAAATGATATAAAAGAGAACATAAAAATAGATGAAAAAATAATAGAAAAAATTGAAGTCGTAGGTGGATATCTAAACATATATGTAAACAAGCAAACACTAGCGAAAGAAGTACTAGAAGATGTTGCAAAAAATAAGGAGAAATATGGCTCATCAGATATTGGCAAAGGAAAAAACGTTGTAATAGATTATTCTGCACCAAATATTGCAAAACCATTTCATATTGGACATTTGCGTTCAACTGTAATAGGAGGAGCTCTATATAAAATATATAATTTTCTTGGATACAACAGTGTAGGAATTAACTTTTTAGGAGACTGGGGTCTTCAATTTGGAAAAGTTATGGCAGGAATTAAGCTTTGGAAAGATGAATATGATTTAAAAAACGATGAAATGTCAAGCATATTAAAAACATATATACGTTTTAATAAAGAAGAAAAAGAAAAACCAGAGCTTACAGACTTAGCAAGAGCAGAGTTTAAAAAACTAGAGGATGGAGATCAAGAAACATATAAACTATGGGAACATATTAGAAAAATAAGTTTAGAAAATTACGAAAAAACATATAAATTACTAAACTCAAAGTTCGATTCATATAATGGTGAAGCATACTATAACGATAAAATGGAACCAGTAGTAGAAGAATTAAAAGAAAAGGGATTATTAAAAGAATCTCAAGGAGCACAAGTAGTTGACTTAGAAAAATATAATATGCCACCATGTATAATAATTACTTCTGCAGGAACTACAATATATGCAACAAGAGATTTAGCATCTTTAGAAGATAGAATGAATACATACAATTTTGATAAAGCAATTTATGTAGTAGGAAATGAACAAGCATTACATTTTAAACAAGTATTTAAAGTATTTGAATTAATGGGATATGAAAACTATGCTAAAAATTGTGTGCATGTTCCTTTCGGGCTTGTGGTAGATAAAGATGGAGAAAAAATAGGCTCAAGAAAAGGAAATTCAGTATTTTTAGAAGATATTTTAAATGAAGCAATAGATAAAGTAAAAGATATAATAAATGAAAAAAATCCAGAATTAGAAGATAAAGAAGAAGTAGCAAGAAAAGTTGGAGTAGGAGCAATTATATTTAACGATTTATCGAATAGCAGAATTAAAGATGAAATATTTGATTGGGATATGCTTCTTAACTTCCAAGGAGAAACAGGGCCATATATTCAGTACATTTATGTAAGAACAAGAAGTTTACTAAATAAAGCAGGTTATATGCCAAAAATAGAAGAAATAGATTTTTCAAAAATAAATGAAAAAGAAGCACTAGACACATTAAAACTTATATATCAATTTAATGATGTTATAAAAAGTGCTGCAGAAAAGAATGAGCCATCAATTTTGGCTAGGTACTTAATAGATTTAAGTCAAAGCTTTAGTACATATTATAATGAACATAGAATAATTACAGAAGACAAAGACGTTCAAAACGCACGATTATTCTTAACATATTCTGTTGATACAGTATTAAAAACAGGAGCAGAATTGTTAGGAATGGAAATGCCAGAGCGTATGTAAATTTAAAATAAAATATTTAAGGAGGCAGTGATTATGGAAGTAATCGAATTAAAACACCCATTAGTTGAACACAAATTAGCAATTTTAAGGGATAAAAAAACAGGAACAAAAGAATTTAGAGAGATAGTATCAGAGCTTGCTACAATACTTTGCTATGAAGCAATGAAAGATGCAAAATTAGAAGAAGTAGAAATAGAAACTCCAATTCAAAAAATGAAAACAAGAAAGATTAATGAAGATAATTATGCATTTGTTCCAATTTTAAGAGCTGGAACAGGTATGCTAGATGGAATAATTCAAGTAGTACCAAATGCTAAAATAGGACATGTTGGTATGTATAGAGATGAAGAAACATTTAAACCAAATGTATACTTCTTTAAAGTACCAAAAGACATAGCTCAAAGAGAAGTTTTAATATTAGACCCAATGCTTGCAACAGGTGGATCAGGAATAGATGCAATAGAACTACTAAAAGAAAAAGGTGTTAAAAAAATAAAATTCTTATGTATAATAGCTGCTCCAGAAGGAATAAAAGCAATGCAAGAAAAACATCCAGATGTACAAATTTATTGTGCAGCAATAGATGAAAAATTAAATGAACATGCCTACATAATACCAGGACTTGGAGATGCAGGAGATAGAATATTCGGCACAAAATAAAAATATATTGCTTTTTTACAATCAAATAATATATAATAAACAATAGATAAATATCTTATATTAGGAGGCAATCAAGTGAGAAAATATTTTGGAACAGATGGAATTAGAAGAATAGCAAATACAGAACTTACGCCAGAATTGGTTTATAAAGTTGCAAAAGCAGGAGCATATGTTTTATCAAAACATTCAGATCATGCACCAACTATATTAATAGGTAGAGATACAAGGCTTTCTGGAACACTAATAGAAAGTGCAATGACATCAGGCTTTTTAAGTTATGGTGCCAATGTAAAATTGTTAGGAGTTATGCCAACACCAGCTGTAGCATATTTAACAAAAAAATTAAAAGCGGATGCAAGTGTTGTAATATCTGCATCACATAATACTTTTGAATTTAACGGAGTTAAATATTTTAGTAATAAAGGAATGAAAATATCTGACGAGATAGAAGAAGAAATAGAAGAAGTTATGGACTCCGGAAAAATAAATGAGCTAATTGCTGTACATAATAAAATTGGTATAGCAGAAGATGCAACAGATTTAATGGATGAATATGTTTGTTTATTTAGAAGAATATTTGAAGATAATATAGAAGAGCATTTAAGAGATGATTTTATAGTAGGCTTAGATGTGGCAAATGGAGCAACTTATAAAGTAGCAGAAGAAGTATTTAAAAAACTAGGAATAAAATATAAAATAATAAATAATAATCCAGATGGAATAAATATAAATCATGATTGTGGTTCAACACATTTGGAAGGATTAAAAAAATTTGTTTTAGATAATAAATTAAGCTTAGGAATAGCATATGATGGCGATGGAGACAGATGCTTAGCAATAGATGAAAAAGGAAATCTTATAGATGGAGATATACTTCTTGCAATATTTGCTAAATACTTGCAAGAAAAAGGCAAATTAAATAAAGACACATTAGTTGCAACAATTATGAGCAATATGGGATTGAATAAATTTGCAGAAAAAAATAATTTAAATTTAAGCCAAACAAAAGTTGGAGATAGATATGTACTAGAAGAAATGCTAAAAAATGGTTATAATTTAGGCGGAGAACAATCAGGACATATAATTTTATTAGATTACAATCCAACAGGTGATGGAATACTAACTTCCCTTATGTTAATACAAATTTTATTAGAAAAAAACGTTTTAGCATCAGAACTTTGCGACATAATACAAATATACCCACAAGTATTAATAAATGCTAAAGTAAACTCAGAAAAGAAAAGTCAATACTTAGAAGATAAAGAAATACAAACAAAAATTAAAGAAATAGAAAATGAATTTGCAAATGAAGGAAGAGTTGTAATAAGACCTTCAGGAACAGAACCTTTAATAAGAGTTATGATAGAAGGTAAAGACAAAAACTATATAGCTAAAAAAGCAGAAGAAATAGCAAAACTTATAGAAGAAAAATTAAATTAGTTTACAAAACTAGTATAAATTATACTAGAATAATAAATTTAAGAAAAAACAAATGAGGAAACAAAATGTTCATTATTGATTTAACAAACCCATTAACTTTAGTACTTTTGCTAATAGCAACAGTATTACTAATATTCTTAGGAAAGGAAATAAAAAAGCCACATGCACCAGCAGTAGCATTAATATTCTTTTTAGCACTAATTTTAATGCATAGTATACAACTTACATTGCCAAGTGCAAATGTAGAAGAAATACATTCAGCATTAATGGGAAGCCTTGGAATGGACTTTATAATGATATTTATATCTTTCTTCGGATATTTATGGGTAGATGACATATCTTGTAAGTTTTATAAAAAGAAAAATATCGATAACAGTTTAGACTGGTTTTGGAATAAAGTATAAAAGTATAATTAAAAACAAGTAAAATAGCAAGTTTTAAATCTCTAAAACTTGCTATTTTTGTATGACTGTGATAAAATTTAAATATTATATTATTAACAATGGGGGAATAATTAATGGGTAAAAATATTTTGATAGGTGGAGCATGGCCTTATGCAAATAATTCCTTACATCTAGGACATTTAGCAGGTTTAATATCAGGAGATATTTTAGCACGTTACCACAGAATCAATGGAGATAATGTACTTTACGTATCAGGAACAGATTGCCATGGGACACCGATAACAGAAAGAGCAAAAAAAGAAGGAAGAACACCAAAGGAAATAGCAGAGCAATATCATGAAGAATTTGTTAAAACATTTAACGCAATGAGTTTTTCTTATGATTTATATTCAAAAACAGAAACAGAATATCATGCTAAAAAAGTTCAAGAAATATTTAAAAAGCTATATGACAATGGATATATATATGAAAAAATAGAACCACAAGCATATTGCGAAAAATGTAATAAGTTTTTACAAGATAGGGAGATACAGATTAAATGTCCAGAGTGTGGAGAAATAACAAAAGCTGACCAATGTGATAACTGTGGACATACTCCATCGGTAGAGGAATTGAAAGATGGCGTTTGTTTAAGTTGCGGAAGCAAAACAATAGAAAAGGACAATAAAAATTTATATTTTGCTCTATCTAAATTTCAAGATATAATCCAAGCAAATACAGATAAATGCAAACAATTCTGGAGAGTAAATGCAAGAAATGAAACAGAAAAATATTTAAAACAAGGATTAAAAGACAGAGCAGTAACAAGAGACTTAGATTGGGGAATCAAAATACCACTTCCAGGATATGAAACTAAAAGAATGTATGTGTGGATAGAAGCTGTACTTGGTTACCTAACTGATACAATGAAGCTATCAGAAGAAAATGGATTCAATTGGGAGGATTTTTGGAAAGAAGGACACAACAATAAAATATATATGTGCCATGGAAAAGATAATATAGTATTCCATAGCATAATATTCAATGGGCTACTAGCTGGACTAGAAGACAATTTCCATTTGGTAGATGTAATAGTTTCAACAGAATATCTAAATATTAATGATGAAAAAATATCAAAAAGCAAAGGAAATGGTATTACAGCATTAGAAATGCTTGAAAAATACAACACAGACTCATTAAGATTCCATATTATAAACAATGGACCAGAAAAGAAAGACACAAACTTTACAATTGAAGAATTTGAAAGAACACATAATAATGAGATATTAAACAAATTTGGAAATCTAGTAAATAGAACATTGAGATTTAAAGAGTTAACACAAATTCCAAATGGTAAATTAGATGAACAAGCAAAAATAGAAATAGAAAACACATATAAAGAAGTTTCAAACTTAATAGAAAATCTAGAATTTAGAGCTGCAACACAAAAAGTTATGGATCTTGTAGAATATGCAAATAAGTTCTATGATGAAAATAAACCATGGATCCAGAAAAAAGAAGACATAGAGGGCTTTAATAATACAATATATACTTGCGCAGTTATTATAGCAAATTTATCTAATTTGTTTGAACCATTTATGCCAAAGTCATGTAAAAAAATAAGAGAATATTTAAAAATACAAAATCCACAATGGAGTTTTACAACAATAGAAGATGGTATAAAACTAGAAAATATAGAACCATTATTTAATAGAATATAATTAAAACTATTGAAAATAATATAAAAGTCATGCTAAAATAAAAGCATGATTTTTATATTGTGAAGGTGAAAAAAATGAAAGATACAATAATAATAGTAGAAGGACCACAAGGAGCAGGAAAAACAACATTTACAAACTATTTAAGAGAAAAAATGAGTGCAACAGATTTATATAGATTAACAGGAATAAAAGATAAAACTGAAACAGGACATAAAAAAATAGAAAAAAAATATCTAAAATTATTAGAATATATAGAAGCATGTGAAGACGTAAACATGATTTTTGACAGAACCTTTTTCACAGAAGAAATATATGGAAGACTAGGATATAAGCCATATTCTTTTGATGACACATATAAAATGCTATTAGAAAAACTAGATAAATTAAATTTTAACATATATTTAGTAGTTTTATATTTGAAAGACACATCAGTTTTTGAAAAACGTATAAAAAGAGATAAACATCAATATCAAGCATTTAATGTAGAAAGTAGCATAAAACAACAAAATGAGTACTTAAAATTAGCCGATGAAGTAGAAAAAGATGCAAAAAATATTAAAGTAATAAGATTCAATGCAGACAACAATGAAACATTTACAAAACAGATAGACGAGCAATTTGGATACTTATTTAAATAAGGGATAGTTATGGAAAAAATAGGATTTTTTGGAGGATGCTTTAATCCTCCAACAAGTATACATATTGAATTAGCAAATAATTTAGTAAAAACAAAAAAATTAGACAAGGTTATTTTTGTTCCAGTAAATGATTCATATATAAAAAGTGGACTAATATCGGCAGAACATAGACTAAATATGATAAAACTAGCTATAAAAGACAATAACAAATTAGAAGTAGATGACATTGAGATAAAAGAAGATAAAAAATTATTTGCAGTGGATGCATTTGAGCTAATTAATCAAAAATATTCTAAAAAATGCGAAGTGTATTTTATAATGGGCTCAGATAATTTCGAAAAAATGAGCAAATGGAAAGATTATAACAAAATAAAAGACCAAAAATATATAGTCATAAAAAGAGACAAAAACGTGATTTCATCAACTGAAATAAGAGAAATGATAGCAAAAAATGATAGTGAAGCACAAAAATATTTATCAAGAGAAGTATACAAATATATAGAACAAAACAAATTATACAAATTGTAATTTGTGTGAGGGGGAATTCTAGGGACTGTCCCTCAAAATCACCAAACCTGGGGATTTTGGGGACTGTCCTGAATTCACCCGATTAATTAACAATTAAAAGATTAAAATTCAAAAAAACCGCTCGGTCATGTCACTTTCGTAGAAATTGTAAATCTCCTCTCTCCGCAGCGCCCTCAAGAGATGAGATTCCCTACTCCGAGAGAAGAACAATTTCTACCTCAAGCTCAATCCATTCGCAATTTTTTTTCATTTTTAATATTTTAATTTTCAAAATGAATTTAGTCTTCAACTAAATTAAACCAAATAAAAAAAGGAGAATAAAATTGAACAGTTTACAAGAAGCACAAAATGAAGCAAATAAATGTTTAAATTGTAAAGTACCAATGTGTCAAAAAGGATGCCCAATAAGTACACACATTCCGCAATTTATAGAACAAATAAAAAATGGAAACCTAGAAGAAGCATATAAAATATTACAAGAGAATAATATTATGAGTAACATATGTTCTAACGTTTGCCCATACGAAGAGTGTTGCGTAGGAAATTGCATAAAGGGAATAAAAGGAGAACCTATCCAAGTAAATAAGTTAGAGAAATATGTAAATAATTGGGCCAGGAAAAACAATGTAATATATGTGAATGAAAGGCAAAAATCTAATAATATTAAAATAGCAGTAGTAGGTTCAGGCCCAGCTGGAATAGAATGTGCAGTAGAACTTTCTAAAAAAGGTTTTGAAGTTACAATATTTGAAAAAGAAGAAGAAATAGGCGGACTTCTAACATATGGAATACCAGGATTTAGGTTACCAAGAGATATTACACAAAATTTAACAAGAAGAATAAAAGGCCTAGGAATAAACATACAAACAAATATCGAATTTGGAAAAGATATAACAATAGAAAGCTTAAAGAAGAATGGCTATAAAGCAATATTTGTAGCAATTGGAGCTGAAACAGCAAGTACATATCATTTAACTAACAAAGAATGTAACAAAATACATAGATCTGATTATATATTAAAAGAATATAATGCAAAAAGAATAATAAATGACCTAGGGAATGTAATAATAATTGGAGGAGGAAATGTAGCAACAGACTCTGCAAGAGCTGCTATAAGAATGGGCGCAAAAAGCAGTACAATTGTATATAGAAGAAATAGAGAAAAAATGCCAGCAAGAGAAATAGAATTAGAAGAAGCTATGGAAGATGGAGTAGAAGTTATATACAATACAAAAGTATTAGAAGCAGACGTAGAAGAAGGCAAAATACAAAAAGTAAGATGCATAAAAACAGATACAACAAACGGAGAAGTAAAAGACATTGAAGGTAGTGAATTCTATATAAATGCAGACACAATAATATTTGCAATAGGACTAAAACCAAATAAGGAAATAATAGAACAAGAAAAAATACAATTGGAAAATGGACTTATAAAAATAGACGAAAATTGTCAAACTAATATAGAAGGCGTATTTGCAGGAGGAGATGTTTGCCAAAGCAAAGCAACAGTGTGCTTAGCAATAAAAGCAGGAAAAGAAGCTGCAAAAAACATGGAAAAATATATAAATACTTTATATAACTAAATTATTGTAAACAAACAATAATTATAGTATAATAAAGTATGTACATGGGGATGTAATTGGTTTCGACAGTAATGTAGAAATATGAGTTGCGACAAGTGGATTCTCGTTGGCCACTTAAAAAACGAGAAATTAAAAATAAACGCTGATAATAGAGAATTAGCATACGCTGCCTAGTTAATGGCACGTCGTTTTACCATAAGGCCTACTGGTATGGATAAAGCGTCGATTAAAGTAGGAAACAAAATTATTTCTTGTCTTGGAAATAATGGGTAATTTTAAGACTACCAAAAATTCAAGTTTGTTTATTAACAAGAATTAGAGGGAATATTTAATAATAAACTATTGTTGTAGAAGCTTGTATGGAAATATTATTGGACGAGGGTTCAACTCCCTCCATCTCCACCAAAAATGAAAAGTTATAGTGAAAACTATAACTTTTTTTGAATTAAAATATCTTCATGATTTCATTATACTTAGGAATCAAACCTTCCTTTTTAGTTATCAAACTAGGTTTTACTTGATATACCCCTGGAAAACAATTTCCTTCGACAATTACTGGGCCATTTTCAGAAATTGCTACATCCCAACCAACATAAGCCACTTCTGGAATAACTTTAGCACATTCCTTTACAAGCTCAACAGCTTCTTTAAACATTGGAACTTTAAAGCCAACAATTTTTTTCTTTGAAATAGGATGTTCAGTATAAATATTGTCATTTCTATCAATTGCTTCTACATAAACATTTCCTTCATTACTTACATAAGTATACATTCCACCACTTGAAAAATTATCTACAACACCACCATTACCAATTTTAAGTACAGCTTGTAGAAAATAAGATTTACCATCCTTGTAAAAAGTAAACATTCTCATAGTATTTACAGACTTATCATATAAAACGTTCATGTCTGGATGTTGCTTAATGCATTCTTCGATTAATAGTTGATCATTTGCAATTAATTTATTATATATTTCTTTACAGTTAACATCAGGAGAATAAACATATTTCTCAACTCCGTGACCACCTTCATCATCAATAGGCTTTACAATAATTGCATTATTAGACTTGAAAAAAGTTTCAAAATCATTATAATTATCAGGTGTTAGCATCATCCAATTTCTTTTTAAATACTTATTAAATATTTTATTGAATTCTACTTTGTTCTCAAATTTGTGAAAACTAGATTTATCATTGAACTTTTTAATAATTTCATTGTTTTTACCACGAGTTAAATAGGTTTTTCGTTCTTCATTATTTAAATTATAAAACTCAAACTCTTGATAATCATAATATCCTGCTTGGTATTTAAAACCACATTTAATCATATCAATTACAATCGAAATATAGTTTTTCTTAGTTTTTTTACTAATAGCTTTGGCTATTCTAAACATATTTTTATAATCCATTTTAATAATGCGTTTAAATAAATATTTAATTTTCCCCATAAAATATCACCACAAGTAGTATATCATAAATAAAGTAAAAGTAAACATAGAAGTAAAAAAACATAAAAAATTTGTCTTGACAAATCAAATAAAAAAATATATTATATTTAGCAAGTGAAAAGTATAAGAAGAAGAGACCAAAACTCTTCAAATTTTAAAAGGGAGTAGCTTAAAAATTACTAATCAACAACCTCGTTTTAAACTGGTTAGTGAGCCTAAATGGTAAGCAAGACTTTTAAAGAAACTATGAAAATTAGTTTCTTTAAAAGTCTTTTTGATTAAATAGAAAAATCTTGAAAACTCAAATTGGTGCAAATATGAAAGGAAACAATATGCCATACATAATAAGCGAAGAAAAACTAAATAAATTTAATAATTTGAATAATTATTTTGTAATAACAGATTTTGATAGAACTCTTACAACAGCAGAAAGTGAGCCAACAATGGGAGTGATACCACAATATCTAGGTGGAGAATGTTTAGAAAAAAGAACTAAGATATATGAGCATTATAGACCATTAGAATTAGACTACACAATCGAAGAAAATAAAAAACAACAAATAATGAAAGAATGGGCAAAAGAAAGCTTTACACTTTTAACAAAATATATAACAAAAGAAGGCATAGAAAATGCATTATTAGATGCAAATTTATATTTAAGAGATGGAGCAAAAGAATTTTTACAAGAAATGAATAATAATGATGTTCCAGTAATAATTATGTCTTCTGGGATAGGAAATATAGTAAAAGCCTTTTTAGAAAAAGAAAATTGCATGTTTAATAATATAAAAATAGTTTCTAATTTTTTTGAGTTTAATAATGGAATAACAACAATAAATATGGACAAGATAATGGCAACATCAAATAAAGAGTATATAAGAATACCAGAGAAAATAAGAAACCAGATAGAAGAAAGAGAAAAAGCTTTAGTATTTGGAGACTTAATAGAAGATATAAAAATGATAGACAAAGAAAAGTTACAAAACACATTAACATTTGGCTTTTTAGATGAAAATGCAGAGCAAAACTTAGAAAGATATAAAGAAAATTTTGATATAATATTAACGGGAAACGATAATTTTAATACAGTAAGAAAAATTTTAAAAAACAAGGAGGAAAACAATGGCAATAAATTGGTTTAATAAAACAGTAGATGAAGTAGAATCTACACTAAAAACAAATGCAGAAAATGGCTTAACAGCAGAAGAAGCCAAAAAAAGACAAGAAGAATATGGACTAAATGAATTAAAAGCAAAGAAGAAAAAAAGTTTATTTGTAAAATTCTTAGAACAATTTAAAGACTTTATGATTATAATTCTTATAATTTCTGCAATAATCTCTGGAGTTGTTGGAGTAGCACAAGGAGAGGGATTTACAGATACAATTATTATATTAGTAGTTGTAGTAGTAAATGCAATAATAGGGGTAGCCCAAGAAAACAAAGCAGAAAAATCATTAGAAGCTTTACAAAAATTAAGTTCACACGTTGCAAAAGTTGTAAGAGATGGTAAGCTTCAAGTCATTCAATCTAAAGAACTAGTCCCAGGAGATATTGTAATATTAGAAACAGGGGACTATGTACCAGCAGACCTAAGAATAATAGAAGCAGTAAATTTAAAATCGCAAGAATCTGCTTTAACAGGAGAATCTGTGCCAGTAGAAAAAATGGCAGCAAAAATAGAAGACGAAAAGATAGGTATAGGAGACAGAGTAAACATGCTATTTTCTTCGAGTTTAATTACTTATGGTAGAGGAAAAGCTGTTGTAGTAGAAACAGGAATGAATACAGAAGTAGGAAAAATAGCAGATATAATAAACACAGCAGAAGAACAAGGAACACCACTTCAACAAAAATTAAATAAATTAGGAAAAACACTAGGAATTGTAGCATTAGCAATATGTGCTGTAATTTTTGTAGTAGGTCTTTTATATGGAAAAGAACCAATACATATGTTTATGACAGCTGTAAGTTTAGCAGTAGCAGCTATACCAGAAGGCTTGCCAGCAGTATTTACAATAGTACTTGCAATTGGCGTACAAAGGATGGTAAAAAGAAATGCAATTGTTAAAAAATTGCCAGCAGTAGAAACATTAGGAAGCGCTTCAGTAATTTGCTCAGACAAAACCGGAACATTAACACAAAATAAAATGACAGTAGAAAAAGTATTTTGTGATGGAAACCTTGTAAACTTAGAAGAATCAGCAGATATGATAGATATTCAAAAATTAGTATATGCAAGTATGCTTTGTAATGATACCAAAATTTCAGAAGACGACAAACTTACAGGAGATCCAACAGAAACGGCATTAGTAGATATGGCATTTAAATTAGATTTTGATCCATCAGTATATGGAATGTTTCCAAGAGTAGCAGAAATTCCATTTGATTCAGATAGAAAATTAATGACAACAGTACACGAAGAAAACGGAAATTATGTAGTTTATACAAAAGGTGGAGTAGATGAACTTTTGGCAAATTGTAGTTCATATATATTAGAAGGCGATATAAAAACAGATTTAGAAGAATACAAAGAAATAATTAGAAGATACAACATGGAAATGGCACAAAATGCATTAAGAGTTTTAGCAATGGCATATAAAGTACTAGACCATAAACCAACAGCAGAAGAAATAAAAGAATTAGAATCTAATTTAACATATATTGGTATGGTAGGCATGATAGATCCACCTAGACTAGAAGTAAAAGATGCAGTACAAGAATGTAAAGAAGCAGGAATAAAAACAGTAATGATTACTGGTGATCATAAAATAACAGCAATAGCAATAGCAAAAAGCTTAGGAATACTAGAAAATGATGATGAGGCAATTACAGGAACAGAATTAGAAGAAATGAGTGATGAAGAACTAATTAGAAATGTAAGGAAATATTCTGTATATGCAAGAGTCTCACCAGAACATAAAGTAAGAATAGTAAAAGCATGGCAAGCAAATGGAGAAACCGTTGCTATGACAGGAGATGGAGTAAATGATGCACCATCATTAAAAATTGCAGATATAGGTTGTGCAATGGGAGTAGTTGGAACAGATGTTGCAAAAGAAGCAGCAGACGTTATTTTAACAGATGATAACTTTGCAACAGTTGTGTCAGCAGTAGAAGAAGGAAGACGTATATATGATAATATTCTAAAAGCAATACAATTCCTATTGTCAAGCAATATAGGAGAAATAGTAGTACTATTTTTAGCAATACTAATAACTCCATTATTGTCAAAGCAATTTGGAGTAGATATAACATTAATAGAAACATTATTACCAATACACATATTATGGATTAACCTAGTAACAGATTCATTACCAGCATTAGCACTTGCAGTAGACCCAGCAGCAGACAATGTAATGAAAAGAAAGCCTTTAAAAAATACTAAAAAAGGAATATTTACAAAAGGAATGACATGGAGAATAGTATATCAAGGATTAATGATAGGATTACTTACACTTACTGCATTCATAATTGGACTTTCAACACCAGATGTAAGTCAAGAAGAAAAGGTAAAAATAGGCCAAACAATGGCATTTTATGTATTAGCACTTTCAGAATTAGTTCATGTATTTAATATAAGAGATAACAAAAGATCAATATTCAAAACGGGAATATTTAATAACAGCAAACTAATTTTAGCAACAGTAGTATCAGCAAGTTTAATGTTTGTAATACTATTTACACAAGGATTAAGAGATATATTTGGATTAGTAATGCTGCCAGCAATGCACGTATTCGAAACAGTAATGTTAGTACTTGCACCAGTAATAATAGTAGAAATATTTAAGTTATTAAAAATAAATACAACAAAAGACGAAGAATAGCTTTTGAAAAATATTGTAGGTCGTCATGCTTGGCGACCTACAATGCCATAAAAATTTTAAAAAATTACAAATAAAATTAATTAAAGATATTGACACTTTGCATATAAAATGCTACAATAATCAATGTCAATAAAATATGCGGATGTGGCGGAACTGGCAGACGCGCTGGTCTTAGGAACCAGTACTTCGGTGTGGGGGTTCAAGTCCCTTCATCCGCACCAGAAAAGAGATTAGCTAAAGCTAATCTCTTTTTGCATACTTAGGAAAGGGACTTGAAAAGGAGGTTGCCGAGTTTCGAGCAGGACTGGAGCCTGCCGAAACGAAGGCTAAAATAGTCCCTTTGGACTATTTTACCGACGCGCTTGGCCGGAGGCTCCCTTCATCCGCACCAGAGAAGAGATTAGCATGGCTAATCTCTTTTTGTTATTGAAACAAATATATTGTAAAATGAATAATTTTATGCTACTTTATATATGGTGATTATTATGAAATTTACAACGTTATGCTATATAGAAAAAAATGATAAATACTTAATGCTATATAGAAATAAAAAAGAAAATGATTTAAATGAAGGAAAATGGATTGGAGTAGGCGGAAAATTTGAAGAAAAGGAATCTCCAGAAGAATGTTTAGTTAGAGAGGTAAAAGAAGAAACTGGTCTAACACTAACGAAATACAAATTAAGATGCTTAGTAACATTTGTATCTGATAAATGGGAAACAGAGCATATGTATGTATTTACAGCAAGTGAATTTGAAGGAGAACTTAAAGAATGCAATGAAGGTACTTTACAATGGATTGATAAAGATAAAATATTAGACTTACCAACATGGGAAGGAGATAGATTCTTTTTTGAAAAAATGCAGAAACAAAAAGAATTCTTTACGATGAAGGTAGAATATAAAGGAGATAAGTTAGTAAATTGCAAATAGAAAGATTTAATCTTTCTATTTTTTAATATTAATTTAATATTAAAAAAATATAATACAAATATCAACAAGGGAAAGACTAAATTAATATCACCCCAAAGTAGGAAAAGAAAAGGTTATTTCCATCCCCATTTATAATCTTTTCTCCTACAAATTTTTTTAATTATAAAAATGTGATATAATATGCAAGAGAGGTAAGAATATGAAAGTGCTAATTGTAGAAGATGAAAGAACTTTATCAGACACAATAAAACAATGTATATGCAAAAAATTTGATACAGAACAAGCGTATGATGGTTATGAAGCATATATGATGGCAAAAGAAAATATATATGATGCAATAATATTAGATCTTATGTTGCCAGAAATGTCAGGATATGATGTGTTATTAAAACTTAGAGAAAACAAAGTATTAACACCAGTTTTAATATTAACAGCAAAAGACACATTAAATGACAAATTAAAAGGATTTAATTATGGGGCAGATGACTACCTAGTAAAGCCATTTGAGAGAGAAGAATTACTAGCAAGACTAGAAGCAATAATTAGAAGAACAAATGGAGCATATAAGCAAGATGAAATAGAGTTTAAAGATTTAAAACTAAATATAAAAAGTAGGAGAGCATTTATAAAAGATAAAGAAATCACACTACAAGGAAAGCAATTTGATATATTAGAATACCTTATAAATTCAAAAGGAACAATAATAACAAAAGAGCAAATATTTGATAAAATATGGGGATTTGATTCATTTACAACTACAAACGTAGTAGAAGTATATGCAAGTGGATTAAGAAAAACATTAAAACAATATGGGTATGATAAATATATAAAAACCATCCGTGGAGTAGGATATATGATAACAGATTAGGGCCAAAGGGGATAGAAAATTTTGGCAATATTTTAGCCTTGACAATTAGTGTAAAAATATGATAAACTACTAATAAGTTTTAGGAGTATACCTAGCAAAAGCGAGCGGTATAGAGTAACAAAAGTTACTTACACAGAAATAAGATTAAAGTCTTATGGAGGAGTCTTAAAGATTTCTACATAAGGCTTTTTTTGTATAGGAGTGATAGTGTGAAAGAAGAAAAAACATTAGAAACAGAAAGGTTAATATTAAGACCATTAACAGTAAACGATGCAGAAGAAGCATTTAAAAATTGGACCAGTGATGATGAAGTATCAAAATATGTAAGGTGGTCTACTCACAAAAATGTAGAGGAAACAAAAGAATATATACTTTTAGAAGAAAAAAGACGTAAAACAGAAGGATGTTTTAATTGGGGAATAGTTATAAAGGATAGCAATGAACTAATAGGAGCTATAGGAGCATTTCCAAGTGAAGATGGCAGATATGAAATAGGCTATAATATAGCGAAAAAACATTGGAACAATGGCTATACAACGGAAGCAGTAAAAGAGGTACTTAAATATTTAGCAACTGAAGAGAAAATACATAAATTTAGATGTGCACATGCAGTACTCAATCCTGCATCTGGTGCAGTAATGAGAAAAGCTGGATTTAAATATGTTAAAGATGAAGATTTTGAAAAATTTGACAAAAGCCAAAAATTTGATTCTAAAGTATACTACTTAGATGTGGGTGAGAATTATGATTAGAAAAGCAAAAATAGAAGATTCAAATAACATAGCAAAACTTATTATAAGAGGGTGGCAAACAGCATATAAAGGACTTATAAACCAAGAATTTTTAGACAGTATGAAAGAAAATGAAATGAGTAAAGGGTGGAAGAAAATTATTTTTGCTCAGAAAGAGAAGCAAAAGTACACAATATAGAGCTAGAGGAAGTAGGTTTGGAATATAATTTGGAAGATAAAATAAAATTAATAATACCAACGAAAGAGTATGAAAATCAAGCAATAGAATATAGAAAAGAGCATTTTGATAATGGAGAAAAAACATTACATGCGTGTTCAAAATGGGATAGAATGGATAATTATGATGAATGGCTAAAACTATTAAAAAGTAATTCAAAAAAGGAAACGGTACAAGATAATTATGCTGTTACAACTCAATTCTTTGGAGTGAGAGAAAGAGATAATAAAATTGTTGGAATGATAAATATTAGACATGAATTAGCAAATGATTTCTTAAGAAATTATGGAGGAAATATTGGATATGGAATAAGACCAACAGAAAGAAGAAAAGGATATGCAACGCAAATGCTTGAGCAAGCTTTAAAATATTGCAAAGAAGAACTTAACTTAGAAAAAGTAATGCTTGGTTGCTATAAAGAAAACGAAGCATCAAGAAGAACAATTTTAAACGCAGGGGGAGCATTAGAAAGAGAAGTAAAAACAGAAAATGGAAAAATAGCACAGGTGTATTGGATTAAATTGTAAAAAAACTATTGACAGGACAAGAAAATATATGCTATCATATATTTTAATTAGAGAGGTATATTATGGAAACAAAAATAATATTTAGAAACGAGCATCATAAAAATTAGCTTGTGTCATATATATGGCACAGGCTTTTGGTGCTTGTGCCTAAGATTTAAACCTTATGGTAGAAGTGCCATAAGGTTTTTTTGTTGTTAAAATAAGCTGGCCAGCTTAAAACAAAACTCTCTTAAAATATAAGGAGGAAAAAATATGAAAAAGAAAATTATTTTTATTACAGCAATTACAATAATTGCAATGCTTGGAGTACTTACAGCGATTAAAATGAAAAAGACAAATGCAAAACAAAATTCATTAGAAAAAATAACAAGTAAAGGAACATTTATATTAGGACTTGACGATAGCTTTCCACCAATGGGATTCAGAAACGAAAACAATGAAATTGTTGGCTTTGATATTGATGTAGCAAAAGAAGTTTGCAAAAGATTAAATGTAGAATTAGTAATACAACCAATATCTTGGAATGCAAAAGAACAGGAATTAAATTCTGGTAACATAGACTGCATTTGGAATGGGATGTCTATAACAGAAGAAAGAAAACAAGCAATGTTATTATCTGATTCGTACATGAAAAATAGGATGGTATTCATTACAAAACAAGACAGTAATCTAAAGACCTTAGAAGATTTAAAAAACAAAAAAGTAGGAGTTCAATCTGGTTCAAGTGCGGAGCAAATATTGGAAGAGTCAGAAACTTACAAAACATTAAACCAAACAGTTGCATATGCAGATAATATTACAGCCTTTATGGATTTGGAAACAAATCAAATTGATGCAGTATTTGTAGATGAAGTGCTAGCTAATTATTATATAGCAACAAATAATAAAAACTATAACCAAATAGAACAAGCTTTAGAAGAAGAACAATATGCAATAGGATTTAGAAAACAAGACAATGAATTATGCAATAGAGTAAATGAGATTCTAAAAGAAATAAAAGAAGACGGAACATTAGAAGCAATATCTAAAAAGTGGTTTGGAAAAGATGTTACGACAATTAAAGGTGAGTAAATATGGATTTAAATTACTTTATTAAATTAATGAAAATATTATTGGATGGAACAAAAGTATCTTTAAGAATATTTGCTATAACACTAATATTTGCAATACCTTTAGGAATATTAGTTTCTGCTTTAAGTATTTCTAAGAACAAGATAATTTCAAAAATAATAAAGCTGTATATATTGCTTATGAGAGGAACCCCATTATTATTGCAAATAATCTGTATATACTTTGCACCATATTATTTGTTTAAATTTTCATACAACAGATTTATAGCAGTAATTATTTCATTTACATTAAACTATGCAGCATATTTTGGAGAAATATTTAGAGGCGGAATAGAAAGCATTCCAAAAGGCCAATGGGAGGTTGCTTTTACATTAGGCTTTACTAAAATAAAAACATTTTTTATAGTGATACTTCCTCAAGCAATAAAAAGAATATTACCATCAATTTCAAATGAAGTAATAACTTTGGTAAGAGATACTTCGCTAGCACAAGTAATTGGAGTGACAGAATTGTTTGCTTTTGCTCAAAAACAAGCTAATTATAAGTTTTCTATAATTCCATTGCTTGTTGCAGGATTAATCTATTTATTAATTAGTGTAATTTTAACCTATATTTTTAATTACACAGAAAGGAAATTAGAGTATTATAGGTAAATATTATGAAAGTATTAGAAATAAAAAATATAAACAAGAGCTTTAACGAAAGAAAGGTATTAAGCAATTTTTCGCTAAATATTGAAGAAGGAGAAATAGTTTCGATAATAGGGCCATCAGGAGTTGGAAAGTCAACTTTATTAAGATGCATTAATGGTTTGGAAAAAATAGATAGTGGAGAAATCTTAATTAATAATAAAAGTTTAAAAAGAAAAAAAGATAAAATATCAAAAGAAGCAAATTTAGAAGTGGGATTAGTGTTTCAAGACTACAATTTATTTCCTCAGTATTCTGTGATTAAAAATATAACATTACCATTAACAACAGTACTAAAAATAGAAAAAGAAGAAGCAACAAAACAAGCAGAAGAATTACTTAAAAAAATGAATTTATTAGAAAAGCGATATTCATATCCATACGAGTTATCAGGAGGAGAAAGACAACGAGTAGCAATAGCAAGAGCGGTTGCTACAAATCCTAAAATAATATGTTTTGATGAACCAACTAGTGCATTAGATCCAAAACTTGTAATGCAAGTTTCGAAAACAATAAAAGACCTTGCAAATATTGGCAAAGCAATAATAATAGTAACTCACAATATAAGCTTTGCAGAACAAATTTCAGACAGGATTATAGAAGTGAAACTGGAATTTGTAAAATGAATGTGAGAGGTGTGATGTGGGAAGTGGGATTTGTAGGGGCGTATTGAATACGCCCAAAAAAGAATTTATTGCAAACTCTGCAGTAGGGATTAACTAAAAATGTTGTGGCAGGCCATGTGTCTGCCCGAAAAAATGATATTTTGTTATATACAAAAAATATAAACAAAAGGGGTCTGTCCCCATTTGTTCCTAACAAAATTGAATTATTAGATCATGAATTTGTATAAATAATTGACAATATAAAAAGATTTTCATATAATTATATTATAAAGGAGACAAAGCCATGAGTAATTTAACAAACGCAAAATTAAATAACTGGTGGAATGTATGGGATAAAAATCACCCATACAAATTTGTCGTGCTTTAGAATATTAGTAAAATACCGGCACATGTATGAGTGATTAAAAACTTGTACATGTGTTTTTTTGTTGTTTATGGGAGGTGGTACATATGGAAGCTGACTGGCATTGGCAAATTTTATATAAAACTATTTTAAAGAAAGAAGGAATTGATTATGAATTATGGAGAGTTTGGTGGACAATATGTGCCACAAGAGCTAAAAGAAAAGTTAAATGAAATTGAAAGAGAATTTACAAAAGCAAAAAATGATGAGAAGTTCGTAAAGGAATATTTATACTATTTAAAACAATATGTTGGAAGACCAACACCACTATATTATGCAGAAAACTTAAGTAAATATGCAGGTGGAGCAAAGATATATCTAAAAAGAGAAGATTTAAATCATACAGGAGCACACAAAATAAATAATGCATTGGGGCAAGCTTTACTTGCAAAACGTATGAATAAAACGCATATAATTGCAGAAACGGGAGCAGGTCAACATGGAGTTGCAACTGCAACAGTGTGTAGTCTGTTTAATATTAAATGTACAATATTTATGGGAAAAGAAGATATAAAAAGACAAAAAGTAAATGTAGAGAAAATGAAGCTTTTAGGAGCAGAAGTATATGAAGTAACAAAAGGTGAAGGAACATTAAAAGAAGCGGTAGATGCAGCCTTTGAATATTTATTAAAACATCAAGATGTATTTTACTTAATAGGTTCTGCAGTAGGTCCAAGCCCATATCCGGAAATGGTAAAATATTTTCAAAAAATAATAGGGGAAGAAGCAAAAAAACAAATTTTAGAACAAGAAGGCAAATTACCTAAAGCAATAGTTGCGTGTATAGGTGGAGGAAGCAATAGTATAGGGTTATTTACAGACTTTATAAAAGAAGAGGTACAAATATTTGGAATAGAGGGAGCAGGAAAAGGCATTGAGACAGGAAAACATGCATCTGCAATATATAACAATAAAATTGGAATTTTACATGGTATGAAAACATATATAATGCAAGATGATAAAGGAAATATAGAAGAGGCATACTCAATTTCAGCAGGCTTGGATTATCCAGGAATTGGACCAGAACACGCATACTTGAAATCTATAGGGAGAGTTAAGTACGACAGCATTACAGATAAAGAAGCAGTAGAAGCATTTAAGTTACTTTGTAGATTAGAAGGAATAATACCAGCATTAGAAAGTAGCCATGCAATAGCATATGCAATAAAAATTGCAAAAAACTATAAAAATAATGACAGCATTATTGTAAACCTATCTGGAAGAGGAGATAAGGATATAGAAATACTAAACTGAGGGAAAAAGGGGACAGACCCCTTTTTCCCTCATATATGTCGAAAAAAGAAAAAATGAGGCGAGCGATTTTTCTTGAATTTTAAATACAAGTATGATACAAAAATAATATAAATTTATATAAATTCTGGCAATAAATCAAATTGCCAAAACAAATTTATTTCAAAAAAGAATTAATTCTTTAAAAATTCCAAAAAGCAAAATTAAAAAATTAAAATCAGGCATTTAAATATGTTTATTAATCATACTTGTAAATGTAAATAATTGCATATATGAAAGGAGAAAAGAAAATGAAGAAAACATTATCACCAAAATTAGATGTAGTATTCCAAGCCCTATTTGGAGAAGTAGAAAGTGAAAGAATAACAAAAAACTTTTTAGAAACAATATTAAACAAGAAAATAGAAAAAATAGACTTAAGTAAAAATCCGATATTAAGAAGAGAATTTAAAGACGATAAACTGGGAGTGTTAGATATATTAGCAGAGTTAGATGGAAAGGAAAAATGCAATATAGAAATGCAATTAGTAAATTCAAAAAGTATAATAGAAAGAATACTATATTATTGGAGCAGATTATATTCAAGACAAATGAAAATAGGGCAAGACTATAATTTACTAGAAAGAACAATAATAATATTAATAACAGATTTTAAAATAGAAGGACTAGAAGAGCTGGAATATCATTCAACATGGAAAATAATAGAAACAGAAGGAAGAAAAAGAATATTGACAGAGAAATTAGAAATTGATATCATAGAGTTACCAAAAATAGAAGGAAAAGAAAAAGAAAGTGGAAGGTTATTAGACTGGCTATATTTTTTAGAAAATCCGAAATCTAGGAGGGTAACAGAGAAAATGAAAGAAAGTAAAGAAATAAAAGAAGCAGTAGAAAAACTAGATAGTCTAAGTGAAGATGAAAGAATGCAAAGAATAGCAGATTTAAGAGAAAAAGCAATATTGGACGAAAAGGCAATATATGCAAAAGGGCTAGATGATGGAATTAAGGAAGGATTAGAAAAAGGAAAACAAAAGGAAAAATTAGAAATAGCAAAAAAATTAAAAAAAGAAGGAATGAATACAGAATTAATAGCAGAAATAACAGGATTAAAAATAAAAGAAATAGCAGAAATATAAACTCTAAAACATTGACAAATCACAATTTTTATGGTATTAATATTAATATATTTTAAAAGCAATGAAGAGGAATAGTATATATTTATGAACTTTTAGAGAAGAGTTGGTTGGTGAAAAACTTTAAGGAACTAAATATAGAACCAGCCTTGGAGCTATGGACTGAAAATTAAAGTAAGTTTTATCGGAAATCCACCGTTATCATAGGATATAATGTTATAAGACATTATTTGAGTGTAGAAGAAATTCTAAAAATAGGTGGTAACACGGATAAAAATATTCGCCCTAAGTTAATAAATATAACTTAGGGCTTTTGTATTTTATATATAAAGGGCGACTAAAGTCGCTTTGTTATAGGAGGAATAAAAATGAGATTAAGTGAAGACTTTTTTTACACATTAAGAGAAGATGTAAGTGATGAAGATTCAGTAAGTGGAAAACTTTTAGTAAAAAGTGGAATGATTAAAAAAGTAAGTAATGGAGTTTATGCAAAAACACCATTAGGAACTAAAGCATTTCAAAATGTTGAAGAAATAGTTCGTAGAAATATGAATAATGCGGGGGCAGATGAACTAAAAATGCCAATGCTTTTACCAATGGACTTTTTTGAAAAGTCAGGAAGAAAAAATGCATTTGGACCAAGTATGTTTAGATCAACAGATAGATACAATAGAGAATATGCACTAGGACCTACACATGAAGAGCTTTTTGCATTTATGTCAATGAGCAGAGTTAAATCATATAGAGATTTACCATATACTTTATATCAAATTGGAACAAAATTTAGAGACGAAGTAAGACCAAGATTAGGCTTAATTAGAGTAAGAGAATTTACAATGAAAGATGCATACAGCTTTGATAAAGACTATGAAGGATTAGATGTTTCATATAAGAAGATGTTTGATGCATACCACAAGATATTTACAGAATTAGGATTAAACTATACTGTTGTTAGAGCAGATACAGGAGTTATGGGAGGAATACTTTCAGAAGAATTCCAAGCTATTACAGATGTTGGAGAAGACATACTTGTACTTTGCGAAAATTGTGATTTCTCTTCTAACATAGAGGTAACACCATGTATATGCAATGAAGAATGTAATGAAGAAGAAAAAGAATTAGAAATGGTTGACACTAAAAATTATCATACAATAGATGAAATATGTGATTATTTAAAACTAGATATAAAGAAAACAGTTAAAGCATTACTTATGAGTGTAGATAATGAACTTGTAGTATTCTTTGTAAGAGGAGATAGAGAGCTAAACGAAGTAAAAGCTTTAAAAGTATTAAAAGGAAAAGAAATAGGATTTGCAACAGATGAATTAATTGCAACATCAAATGCAGTACCAGGTTGCACAGGACCAATAGGATTAAACGCAAAAATTGTAGTAGATAATGAAGTTTTAAAAATGAAAAACTTCTGCTGTGGAGCAAACAAAGAAGGATATCATTATATAAATGCAAATATAAAAGACTTTAAGTATGATGTATCAGCTGATATAGTAAATGTAAAAGAAGGAGATACCTGTCCTAACTGTGGTAAAAAATTAGTATTCAAAAAAGGTATAGAAGTTGGAAATACATTCAAATTAGGAACAAAATATTCAGAAAGTTTAGGACTAAACTATTTAGGAGAAGACAATCAAAGTCATCCAGTTGTTATGGGAAGCTATGGAATAGGACTTGAAAGAATCCTTTCTGCAATAGTAGAACAAAATAATGATGAAAAAGGTATAATTTGGCCAATGAATGTAGCTCCATACAAAGTTGCAGTAGTAGTAATAAATCCAAAAGATGAAGAACAACTAAAAGCAGGAAATGAATTGTATAACACACTAAATAGCATGGGAATAGATACATTAATAGATGACAGAAAAGAAAGAGCCGGAGTAAAATTTAATGATATGGATTTAATTGGAATCCCAATGAGAATAACTGTTGGAAAGAAAATTACTGATGGAATGGTAGAATTTAAAATGAGAAACGAAGAAAATTCAGAAGACTGCAAATTAGATTCAGTAATAGAAAAAATAAATAGCATCTTAAATAAATAATTAATAGTAATGTAGGGGGAAGACAGTTCAGTCAGCCCCTACAATTTTTTTAATATTGATTTAATAAATTATGTGATATAATTACAACAAATTAAATTAAAAGAGGTAAAAATGAACGAACAAAAATTAATAAAAAAACAATTAGCCAAAAACATGCTTTATGCATTTGTAGTATTTGCAATAATACTTATATTTTTTGATGCAATAATATATCATCAAGTATCTACATATATGTATAAATCCATAGACAAAGAATTAATAAGGGCAATGGAATTATATCAAAACAAAAATATAGTGTCAGAGGTTAAAAAAGTCATTACAAAGGAGCTAGATGAAAACATTAAAATTACATATGTAGAAACAAAGGTTAATCCTAGGGTAGTTTGCATAGTAAGGGATTCAAAAGGAGAGATATTAAACAGCGAAACTATAGGAAGATTTTATAATGATTATGTTAAAGATATAGAATTTAATAAGAATAAAACAGACAAAGTCTACTCAATAAAAGTACAAGATAAATACAATTATAGAGGAATAACAGTAAAGGGAACAACTTCAGAAGGAGAAGAAATATATATACAACTACTTGCAAATGTAGATGGAGAAGTTGAAACAATAAATAACATGACAGACACCTTATTAGTTGGAAGTTTAATAATAATTGGAATAGCAATAATTGGGTCATATATATTATCAAAAATGACATTAAAGCCAATAATGGAATCATACAAAAAACAAACAGAATTTGTTCAAAATGCAGCACATGAATTAAGAACACCACTTACAATAATTCAAGCAAAACAAGAACTACTTTTACAAGAGCCAGAGAGTAAAATAATAGACAAATCAGAAGATATAAATATAATGCTTAAAGAAACAAAAAGACTAACTAAACTTATAAAAGAACTAATGGTACTTGCGATGGCAGATTCAAATGAATTAAAAATGCATAAAGAAAAAATAAACATAGATGATCTAATAAAAGAAATAATTACTCCATACAAAGACTTTGCAGAAATGCAAGAAAAAGAAATAATATTAGATTTAAATTATGGTAAAGAAGCAAACATAGACAGAAATAAAATAAATCAGCTTCTGGTAATAATACTAGATAACGCAATAAAATACACAGCAGAAAAAGATACAATAACAGTAAAAACATACTCAAAAGAAGGAAAATGTGTGATAGAAGTAGCAGACACGGGAATAGGAATAAGTAAAGAAGCGGCAAAGCATGTATTTGATAGATTCTATAGAGAAGACAAAGCACGTTCAAGAGAAAAAGGAGGAACAGGACTAGGATTATCAATAGCACATACAATTGTAAAACTACATGGAGGAAATATAAAAATAACAAGCAATGAACCAAAAGGAGCAAAAGTAATAATAAAAATTTAGAAAAACTGGGGAAAAAGGGGTCAGACCCCTTTTTCCCCAGTTTGTTAAATTAAACTAGTCAGAAAGTTTGCTATAAAAAGCAATTGACCAAAGACCTGCAATTCCTACAATTATATATATTATTCTAGTTAATACAGATAAACTTCCAAAAATTGCGTCAACTAAATTGAATTTAAATAATCCAACAAGAAGCCAGTTAATAGCGCCAATTATAACAAGTGTAAGAGCAATACCATTTAAAGCTTTCATTGTAAAACCTCCTCTTTTTTATCTATTTTGCTCTAAAAAAACATATTTATTCATATTGTTTCAAAAACATTGATTTTTAAGCATTTTTAAAATATAATTTTAAAAAGATAGGAGAAAATAAAATGATAAAAAAGAATGAAGAATATATTGTAGATATAATAGATAATGGCTTTCAAGGAGAAGGAATTGCTAAAATAGAAGGAATTACAGTATTTATTGATCAAGCAATAAAAGGAGAAAAAATCAAAATAAAAATTTTGAAAGTTCAAAAAAATTTTGCCTATGGAAAGATTATTGAATTTATTGAAAAGTCAAACACAAGAGTAGAACCAGATTGTAGCACTTACAATAAATGTGGCGGATGTAATTTAAGACATATAGAATATAGCAAAACACTAAAAATAAAAAAAGCAATTGTTCAAAATTGTATGAATAAAGCTTTAAAAAGAGAAATAGAAATAAACGATGTTATAGGAATGGAAAATCCGCTTCATTATAGAAACAAACTTCAATATCCATTAGGATTAGATGAACAAAACAATCCAGTGATGGGTGTGTTTTCTGCGAGAACACATAATATTATTCCAACAGAAAAATGTTTTATTCAAAATGAAAAATGCCAAGAAATAGCAAAAGATATATTTGAATTTATAAAGCAAAACAATGTATCTGTATATGACGAAAAAACGTTAAAAGGAACCATAAGACATATAGTAATAAGAATTGGAATAAAAACAAATGAGATTTTAGTTACATTAGTAGTAAATGACGACAAATTAAAAGATAAAGAATTAGTTCAATACATAACCAAAAAACATCCAGAAATAAAATCAATAGTTAAAAACTTTAATACAAAAAATACAAATGTAATATTAGGAGATAAAACAGAAGTAATATATGGTACAGGATACATTTATGATATTTTAGGAGAATATAAATTTAAAATTTCTCCATTATCATTTTACCAAGTGAACCCTGTTCAAACAGAAATATTGTATAATACAGCAATGCAATTTGCTGGAGTAAATGACACTGCTAACAAAAACAATATTGCACTAGATTTATATTGTGGAATAGGAACAATAGGAATTTTTGCTGCAAAATATTTTAAAAAGATATATGGAATTGAAATTATAGAAGAAGCAATAAAAGATGCAAAAGAAAATGCAAAAATAAATAAAATAGAAAATGCTGAATTTTATGCAGGTGATGTAGAGGAAGTTTTACCTAAAATAATTGAAAAGGAAAATATAAAACCAAATGTAGTATTTGTGGACCCACCAAGAAAAGGATTAGATAATAAAACGATAGGAGCTTTAAAAGAGTTAAAACCAGAAAAGATAGTATATATAAGTTGCAATCCAGCAACACTTGCAAGGGATTTAGCTTTATTAGATGAGAGCTATGAGATAAAAGAAGTACAGCCAGTCGATATGTTTCCGTTTAGTAAGCATGTTGAAAATGTGACAGTATTAAAAATAAAGTAAAATGGAAGAAGGAAACAACAATGAACAACAACCCAATAGGAGTATTTGACTCAGGAATAGGTGGATTATCTGTTTTAAGGCAAATTATTAAGTTATTACCAAATGAAAAATACATATATTATGCTGATACAGATAATGTACCTTATGGATTAAAAACTAAAGAACAAATATTAGAATATGTAGAAAATGCAATAGACTTTTTAAATTCAAAAAAAGTTAAGGCAATAGTTGTAGCATGTAATACAGCTACAAGTGTGGCAATTAAAGATGTAAGACACGATTATAACATTCCAATAATAGGAATAGAACCAGCTATAAAGCCAGCAATAGAAAATAGAAAAAATAAAAAAGTTTTATTAATGGCAACGCCCGTTACAGTAAAGGGAGAAAAGATTAAGAATTTAATAAAAAGACTAGGAGCAGAGGATATTGTAGAATTAATTGCAATGCCTAAACTTGTTGAATTTGCGGAAAGTGGTGAATTCAATACAGAGAGAGTTAAAGAATATATAAAAGAGAGTTTAGAAAAAATTAACTTAGAAGAATATTCATATTTAGTGCTAGGATGTACGCATTTTCCATATTTTAAAACAACATTAAAAGAAATACTCCCAGATAGTATATGTATAATAGATGGAAGTATAGGTGTAGCAGAAAGATTGAAAGAGGTTTTGGAAGATAATAAAATTCTTGGAAGCAATAATCTAGAAATTACATTTTATTATTCTGGAAGAAAAGTCAAAGAGAAAATAGAAATAGAAAAATTAAAAAACTTACTAAATAGAATATAATAGTTAAAAGTCTAATATAAAATGCAATGGCAAAGGAGAAAAATAAATGTCAGAAAGCAAAAAATATTTAATAATATCAGATATACATGGATCAAATTACTATGCTAATAAAATAAATGAAATATGCAAAAGAGAAAATCCAGATAAAATAATTCTTTTAGGAGATTTATATTATCATGGACCACGAAATCCATTACCAAAAGAATATAATCCAATGAAAGTAGCAGAGCTTTTAAACAGCTTAAAAGAAAAAATACTATGTGTAAAAGGAAATTGTGATGCAGAAGTTGATGAAATGATTTCAGAATTTGAATTTAAAGATAATATCGAATTAAATATAAATGGAAAGAAGTTCTTCTTTACGCATGGACAAAAATATAATATGGAAAATATTCCAAAAGAAATTAATGTTCTAGTATATGGACATTTTCATACAGGATTTATAAAAGAAAAAGATGGAGTTATATGTGTAAATAGTGGTTCAATTTCATTACCAAAAAACAATACAAAAAACAGTTATTTGATTATAGAAAATAATAAAATAGTATTGAAAGATGTTGAAGGAAACATTATTAGTAAAAAGGATATATAAGAAATACAGTAATATAAGGAGAAAAAATGAAAGAAGAAAAATTAACTAAAAGCGCAATAGGAATAATGGGATCTTTATTAATAAACAATGTTTTATATATGTTTGTAAACACATTTATGGTAGCATATTTTATTACACTTACAAATTATGATTATAAACAAATATCAATATACTATGTATTATCATTTATAGCAATATTATTAACCTTTCTAACTTTTGGAAGAATAATAAAAAATAAAAATCAGGTTTGGGTATTTAGAAGTGGAATAATTGCGTATTGCCTGTATATATTAATTCTTGCTTTTTTGAAAGAAAAAATAGTTACATATTTTGCACCATTAGGCTTTTTTTATGGAATTGTGCAAGGTCTAATATGGGTGGCAGCACATACACTTGTAAACGAACATACGCAAAACAATACAAACAAGTTCATTTCGTTTAAATCAATTATTAGTAAAATATTGAAAATATTTTTCCCTATAGTATTTGGAGTATCAATAGAATTAACATCATTTTCATATGTTGCAAAAATAGTAATTTTGCTTTCTATTACACAATTTATATTTTCACTATTTATAGAAGACAAAGCAAAAACATATGATAAAAAATACAACTTAAAAGAATATATAAATTTGGTAAAAAACAATGATAAATTTAAAACAGTATATAAGCTATGCATATGTGATGGAATTGTAAATTATTTATTAGAAACACTAATTGTAATACTAACAGTTATGACATTTAAAACAACTATAAGTCTAGGAGTAATTACAACGATCACAGCAATATGCTCAATTTTATCTGTATACATATTCCAATACAAACTAAAAAGCAATTGGAAGATATTAAAAATTTGCAATATAATGATGATTTCTAGTGTGCTTTTGCTACTAATAAATATTAGCAAGCCAACAATAATTATATACAATATATGTACGGCAATATTTTTAGTAATATTAAGCAATACAGGTGACACAAAAAGATATGAGATAGTAAGCGAAAATGAAATTGTTGTTAAAGATTATATAGTAGAACATCAAGTAGTATGTGAAGCAATACTGAATATTACAAGAATAATTGCTTATATTCTATTGTTTGTTATAAGTTTATTTAACAATATAGTATTATTTAAAATTCTATTACTGCTAGTAACAATAGTAATATTAATATACTCAAAATTATTGATAAAATTGAAAAAATAGGAGTAAAGATATGAAAGTATATCTAGTAAGACATGGACAAGTTCCACATAATGCAACCAAGCAATATAATGTTGGAGATGAAGACTTAACAGAGGTAGGAGTGGAGCAAGCTAAAGAATTAAGAGAAAAAATAAAAAATATCAAATTTGATAAAGTTTTTTCATCACCTTTAACAAGAGCGAAACATACTGCAGAAATCATTGTTGCCAACAAATATAACATTATAATTGACAATAGAATTGAAGAAAGAAGTTGCGGAGATTTAAGCGAAAAACTACTTACTGAAACAAACAGAGAAGAATATTGGAACTATTATACTACTATTCAACAAGGAACAAGTGAAAATATTCAAGATTTCTTTAAAAGAATTTATAATTTTTTAGATGAACTAAAAACTAAAGATTATAAAAATGTTTTAGTAGTTGCACATAGCGGAGTTTCAAAAGCATTTAATGGATACTTTGAAGGAATACAAGATGGTAAATTCTTAAATAGAGGATTAAAGAATTGTGAAATTAAAGAATATGAATTGTAATTATAAAAGTATTTTTAATGAATATAGTATGGAAAAACAAACAAAAAATTCATAAATAAATAATAAAGTAATATAATAAATATAAAAGGGAAAACTATGAAAAAAATTAATATTAAACAAAAATATAAAATAATAGAAAAACTTTCTACAAATATGAAAAAAGACCATGTAAGTGAATGTTCAGCAGAATGCTCTTATTATACAATATTATCTTTTATACCATTTATAATTTTAGTAATAACTTTAATTCAATATACAAGCATAGCACCACAAACATTATTTGATGCTATATCAAAATTAATTCCATCAAGTATGAATGAAATGGTATTAGGAATAGTACAAGAAGTATATTCAAAATCAATAGGGACAATTTCTATTTCTATTATATTTACAATTTGGACAGCTGGAAGAGGACTGTTTGCATTAACAAAAGGACTACAATCTGTTTACCATGTAAGCAGCGAAGAAAATGAATCATATATATATCTAAGAATTAAAGCAATTGTAGAAACAATAATATTCATAATTTTAATAGTTGTAGGACTAGTAGCATTGGTGTTTGGAAATAGCTTGAGAACACTTATACAAGAACACTTTGGAGGAATAAAAAACTATAATATATGGTCATCAATATTAACAGAGGTAGGATTTATAGCAGCAACATTTATAGTATTTATATTATTATATAAATTCATACCAAAAGGCAAAGTGACATTTAAAAGTCAAATATATGGAGCTTTATTTGGAGCAATAGCATTAAACATAGTATCATTAGTATTTTCTAAATATTTATACATTTTTAAAGGATTTTCTATAACTTATGGAAGTTTAACAACTTTAATGTTAATTATGATGTGGACATATTCTTGCTTTTATACAGTGTTTTTGGGAGCTGAATTAAATAAATTAATAAATAGCAGAAAGAAAAAAGAACAAAAGAAAAGCCTATCATAATTTTGATAGGCTAATAGGATTAAAACAGTCCATAACGAAAAAGATAAATACCATTTTTTAACAAAAAAGTCAATTTTATTGCAGCTGTTTAAACAATGTGATATATTATAAACGCATTAAAAAAAAGAACAAAAATTATACTAAAAAATATACTAATAAAAGGGGCGAAAAAATGTTGTTTAAAAATGCTAATCAGGTAACTCCTTGCGGACTATTTTCAATAGGACACTTATTATTATTTACAATAACCATGATAAGTATAGTGATTGCATTAAAACTTACAAAGAATATTAAGCAAGAAAAAGTAAAAGAAATAATAAGAAAAAGTACTATTATTCTATGGATATTGGAAATAATTAAAATTATATTTAATATTAAAAACTATGGAGTTAGGGAAGTAAATAAATATGTACCATTATATTTTTGTAGTTTAATACTATATGCAGGTATCTTTAGTGGGTTTTGCAAAGGAACTTTAAAAAAAGTGGGAGATGTGTTCCTTTCAACAGGTGGAATAGTGGCAGGAATGACATTTATAATATCACCACTAACATCGTTAACTACATATCCGGCAATACATTTTATAAGTTTGCATAGCTTTTTATTGCATGGAACAATGGTTTATATAGGACTATTAATGTTAATAACCCAATATGTAAAGATAGATAAAAAAGATATAATCTATTATGCTGCTTTGATAGTAACAATCAGTGCTATTGCATATATAGTAAATGAACTTTGTGACAGTAATTTAATGTTTATATCTCAAAATTATCCAGGAACATTTATAGAAGTAATATATAACCTTTCTGGAAAACTATTTCCATTAGTTATGGTTGCAGCACAAGCAGTGTTACCATTCTATTTTATATACGAAATATATACTAGTATATTAGATAAAAAAGAGAACAAATCAAATTTAAAAGATACAGATAAATCAGAAGACAAAAAAGAAGTTTATATGAATTAATTTATTAAAATTAATAAATAATATATTTAAGGAGGAACAAAAGATGGAAAGAAAAGTAAAAGTTGTACAAATAGGTACAGGAAAAATGGCAAAATATACAATGAGGTATGTTTTGGAAAAAGGTGGAGAACTAGTAGGTGCAATTGATGTAAACCCAGCAGTTATAGGCAAGGACATAGGAGAAATAATTGGAGGAGAAAATCTAGGAGTAAAAGTAACAGATTTAAAAGATGCAGAAGAAATGCTAAAACAAGTAAAACCAGATATATGTATAGTAGAAACAATGAGCTTATTAAAAGATGTAGAAGAACCACTTATGTTATGTGCAAAACTAGGAATAAATGCTGTTTCAACTTGTGAGGAAGCATTCTATTCTTGGAACTCAAACCCAAATTTAACTAAAAAAATTGATGAATTAGCAAAACAAACTGGATGTACAATAGTAGGAACAGGATATCAAGATATATATTGGGGACAATTAATAACAAGTATTTGTGGATCAACACAAAAAATAACAAAAATAAAAGGAAGTTCAAGTTATAACGTAGAAGATTATGGAATAGCACTTGCAAATGCACATGGTGCAGGACTAACACTAGATGAATTTGACAAACAAGTTGCATCAGTAGATAAAATAAGTGATGAAGAAAGACAAAAAATTATAGAGAGTGGAGAATATTTACCATCATATATGTGGAATACAAATGGATGGCTATGTGATAAATTAGGATTAACAATAAAATCACAAACACAAGTAACAGTTCCAACAACATATAAAGAAGATATCTACTCAGAAACATTAGGTGTAACAGTAAAAGCAGGAGATGCAACAGGAATGAGTGCAATAGTTACAACAGAAACAGAAGAAGGAATAACAATAGAATCAGAATGTATAGGAAAAGTATATTCAAAAGAAGATTTTGATAAAAATGAATGGTCAGTATATGGAGAACCAGATACAACAATAACAGTAGCAAGACCAGCAACAGTAGAATTAACATGTGCAACAGTAGTAAACAGAATACCAGACATAATAAATGCAAGGCCAGGATTTGTACCAACAGCAGAAATAGGAGAATTAAACTTTAAAACAAAAGCATTAAATGAATATGTAAAATAAGAATATAAAAACTACTCTTTATTAAATTAAAGAGTAGTTTTTTGTTGAATATGAAAGAAGAAAAGTGTGTCAAAGCCATTTTCCTTGTTGCAAATTTACATAAATTATGATAAACTAATATAGTTGGAAAACAAATACAAATCCGTTTTACATTTTGAGGTCAGCATCATAACAGTAATGAATTCTTTACATTGCTGTGATTGTAAAACAAATTAGTTTTAGGAGGAAACACAAAATGAAAATTACCCGAGAAATGGCATTGGAAATTGTACTACGATTAGCAAATGATCCGGATGGCAGGGTAAGAGCAGATGCATATGCAAATATCCTTATGCCACAGGATAAACTGTCGAAAGTGGTAAAAAATCCGAAAGCAGAAAGAGAAGAGAAAATTGCTGTTGCAAGCAATCCCAATACTCTTCCTGAGGATTTGGACTTCTTAACCAATGACAGTGTTACATGGGGAGTAAAAGAAGCAGTTGCTAAAAATCCATCAACACGGATTGAAACACTGGAAAAACTTGCAAAAGACAAGCATTATAGTGTTAAACAAGCGGTGCTCTATAATCCAAATGTAACGCTGGAAATTGTTGAAGAACTTTCGCATGATCCGAACCTTTGGACCAGAAAAGCTGTACTGGATGCAATAAATAAGAATGCCAAAGGAGCAGAGTGATTTTTATTAAAAAAGGATAGGCTTTTGCCTATCCTTTTTTCTATCTGCGAAAACAAAGGCAACTAAAGTAGTTTTGTTCTGAAATAAACATATTGTAAATTAAAATTTGCTATGATAAAATTATAGCAAATTAAGGAGAAATTATGGAAAATAAAATTAGGCAAGATTTATTTGAAATACAAGACTTAAAATATAAAGAATTTCATGGAAGTTTATGTCCAGACATGGATAATATTATTGGAGTTAGAATTCCAAAACTACGTGAATATGCAAAAGAATTATATAAAAGCAACAAGTTAGAAGATATAAAAATTGGAGATAAGTATTATGAAGAACTAGTAATTCAAGGAATGTTAATAGGGTTTCAAACAAAAGCGCCAATAGAAGAAGCAATAAAACAAGTAAAAGAATTTGTTCCTAAAATAAACAGTTGGGCTGTATGTGATACTTTTTGTGCTGGATTAAAAATAACAAAAAAATATCAAACTGAAATGTTTAAAATTATAAAAGAGTATTTAAAATCAAAACAAGAATATGAGGTGCGTTTTGCTATTGTAATGCTTTTAGATTATTACATAAATGACCAATATATAGACCAAGTGCTACAAATATTAAACAACATAAAACTAGATAAGTATTATGTGCAAATGGCAAATGCATGGGCAATTTCTATATGTTTAATAAGATATTATAATAAAACACTGGAATTTTTAAAAACAACTAAAATAGATGACTTTACATACAATAAAGGAATTCAAAAAGCAATAGAATCATATAGAATAACAAAAGAACAAAAAGATTACTTAAGAACTCTAAAAAGGGGAAAATAGAATGAAAAGAATAGTAACAATACAGGATATATCATGTGTAGGAAAATGTTCACTTACTGTGGCACTTCCAATAATATCTGCAATGGGAATAGAAACAGCAGTTATTCCAACAGCAGTACTTTCAACACATACAGCATTTAAAAACTTTACATATAGAGATTTAACTGGATATTTACCTAAAATAGCAAAACATTGGAAACAAGAAAAATTTAATTTTGATGGTATTTATACAGGATACTTAGGGTCAATAGAACAGATAGATATACTAAAAGAGTTTTTTAAGCAATTTAAAACACCAGATAATTTTATATTTATAGATCCTGTAATGGCAGATAATGGTAAGCTATATGCAGGCTTTGATGCAAACTTTGTTAAAGAAATGAAAAAACTTTGTAAAATGGCAGACATAATAGTACCAAATCTTACAGAAGCAAGCTACATGTTAGAGAAAGAATATAAAGAAATTTATAGTGAACAAGAGATAAAAGATATACTAATAGAATTAAGCAATTTGGGACCTAAATATGTTGTTTTAACAGGAGTAAGTTTCAAAGACAATAAATTAGGAGTAATGTCATACAACAAAGAAACTAATGAATTTTTTACGTATTTTAAAGAAAAAATACCTGCAAAGTATCATGGAACAGGAGATATATTTGCAAGTACATTAGTTGGAGCAATAACCAACAACAATACTTTAGAAGAAGGTTTAAAAATCGCAGTAGATTATGTTTGGGAAACAATTAACGATACATATAAAACAAACAAAAAAGATGCATATGGAGTGAATTTTGAAACCAAGATACCATATCTGATAAATAGAATAAGTAACTACTAAAAAATTAAAATAAAAGGAGCATATTATGAAAATAACATTTTATTCAAATTTTCTTACACATCATCAACTTCCATTTTGCCTAGAAATGTATAAAAAATATGGCGAAGATTTTAAATTTGTATCAATGGAAAAAATTAACCAAGAAAGAATTTCTTTAGGCTACAAAGATATGGATAATGATTACCCATTTGTACTAAAAGCATATGAAAGCAAAGAAAAGTACAATGAAGCTACAAAGCTAGCAGTAGATAGCGACATAGTTATAGCTGGCTCTACACCAACAGATGATTATATAAAAGAAAGACTAAAACAGGATAAAATTACATTTAGATACTATGCTAGAATTTTCTATAATGGAGTACTTAGTATATTTGACTTTGAAAATTCAAAAAAGGTATATGATAGACATCTAAAATATAAAAAGAACAAAAATTTATATTTACTATGTGCAAGTAGCTATGGACCAAACGATTTTAATGAATTAGGAATGTACAAAAACAAGTGCTTTAAATGGGGTTACTTTCCAGAAACAAAAATATACAATGTAGAAGATTTATTAAAACAAAAAGAAAACGAAAAAATAGAAATTATTTGGGTTGGAAGATTCATAAAAGAAAAACATCCAGAATATGTAGTAAAACTAGCTCAAAAGCTAAAAGAAAAAAACTATAATTTTGAAATAAAGATGATAGGAAATGGAGAACTACTTGAAAAAACAAAATCTCAAATAGAGAAATATAATTTAACAAATCAAATAAAATTAGTAGGTGCAGTAAAATCTGATAAAGTGAGATCATATATGGAAAAAGCAAATATATTTATTTGCACAAGTGACAAAAATGAAAGATGGGGAGTAGTTTTAAATGAGGCAATGAATAGTGGATGCACAGTAATTGCATATAAAGGAATAGGAGGAGTACCATTCTTAATTAAAAATAATGAGAATGGACTAGCATATACAAGCCTAGATGACTTCTACAAAAAAACTATGAAAGTAATGGATGATAAAGCCTTAAGAGAAAAACTATCTAAAAATGCATATAAAACAATAAGTGAAGTTTGGACAGCAAAAGTAGCAGTTCAAAACTTCGAAAAATTAGTAAAATCAATAATTGACGGAAAACCAAATCCTGTAAAAGAAGGACCGGCTAGCACAGCATATCCTGTTAACTAAAATAAATTTAAATAAATTAGTTGATTATAAAATATGCTTTGTGGTAAAATGCCATTATAAATACGATGTTTAATTTTTGACGAATAAATTATAATTACAAATTTTATAATAAATATTTGGAGGAAAATATGAAAGAGAAGATTAGAACAAAATTTGAAGAACTATTTGGAAATGAAGGAGAAATTAAAGAATACTTTGCACCAGGAAGAGTTAACTTAATAGGAGAACACACAGACTATAACGGTGGACATGTATTTCCATGTGCATTAACAATGGGAACATATGCAGTTGCAAGAAAAAGAAATGACAATAAAATAAGATTATATTCAATGAATTTTGAAAATCTAGGAATATTAGAATCTACAATAGATGACCTAAAATATAACAAAAGTGAGAATTGGATAAACTATCCAAAGTCAATGATTTGGGCAATGAAAGGAGAAGGTTTTAATATAGATAAAGGTTTTGATATTGTATATTTAGGAACAATACCAAATGGAGCAGGACTTTCATCTTCAGCTTCAATAGAAGTGCTAACAGGATTTGTATTAAAAGATTTATTTGATTTAGATGTAGATATGACAAAAATAGCATTACTAGGACAAAAAGCAGAGAATAAATACATTGGTGTAAATTGCGGAATAATGGATCAATTTATAATTGCAAACGGAAAAAAAGACTGTGCAATATTTTTAGACACAGCTAATTTAGAATATGAATATGCACCAGTAAAACTAGAAAATGCAAAAATAGTAATAATGAACACAAACAAAAAAAGAGGATTAGGAGATTCTAAATACAATGAAAGAAGAGCTGAATGTGAAGAAGCTCTAAGAGAGTTGCAACAAAAATTAAACATAAAATCATTAGGAGAACTTACAGAAGAAGAATTTGAGGAGAACAAAGACTTAATAAAAAGCGAAACAAGACAAAAAAGAGCAAAACATGCAGTATATGAAAACCAAAGAACAATTAAAGCTGTAAAAGCATTGAAAGAAAATAAAATAGACCTTTTTGGCGAACTAATGATAGCATCACATAATTCTTTAAGAGATGATTATGAAGTTACAGGAAAAGAATTAGACACACTTGTAGAAGAAAGCTTAAAACAAGATGGAGTAATAGGCGCAAGAATGACAGGAGCAGGTTTTGGAGGATGCGCAGTAAGTATAGTAAAATCAGATAAAGTAGATGACTTTATAAAAAATGTAGGAAAAAGTTATAAAGATAAAATAGGATATGAAGCAGATTTTTATGCTGTAGAAATAGGAGACGGACCTAGGAAAATATAACTTTGGAGGAGCATTACAATGCATACAATTTGTGCAGATTTAGGAAGCACTACTACAAAAATTATAGAAGTAGATGAAAACAATAAAATAATAAACAAAAACATTTACCAAAAAGAAGAACCAAAAAAATTACTAAAAAAATTTATAGAAAATAATAACATAGAGCCACGAAGCATTGAAGCAATAATTATAACAGGAGTAGGCACAATAAAAGAACAGGAATTTTTAAAAATTCCTGTTCTATATATAGATGAATTTAAAGCAATTGGCTTAGGAGGTCTAACAGCTTCAAATAAACAAAATGCTATAATTGCTTCAATTGGGACTGGAACAGCATTTATAAAAGCAAACAATAACGAAATAAAACACTTAGGCGGAAGTCGGAGTTGGCGGAGGCACATTTTATAAACTAGCAGAAAAACTATTTGGAAAAGCTACATTTGAAGAATATTTAGAAAAGTGTAATCAAGGGAATATAAAAAACGTAGATTTGCAAATAGGAGATATTACAACACAAGAAATACCAAATTTACCAAAAGATATTACATCATCAAACTTTGGAAAATTGAATAAAGAGGCAAGCTCTTGCGATATTTTACTAGGAATATCAAATTTAGTTTTTGAAACAGTTGGAGTGATGGCTGCATTCTTATGCAAAAATGATAATGTAAAAGACATTGTAATAATTGGAGGTATGGCAAAACACCCATATCTAAAAGAAGTTATAAAAAAACTAGAAAAATTACATGATGTAAACTATATTATTTCAGAAAATCCAGAGTTTATATGTGCACTAGGAGCAATAGAAAACTATAAAAAAGTAGAGGCAAATTCTATTGACAAATAAAAGATTATCATAGATAATTATTATATTGCGACAAGACATAAGAAAAAATTTTAAAATACAAAGGAGGTACATTTATAATGTACGTATTTAATAAAATAACGGTAAATCCACAATTGCCAAAAAAAATAGAAAGATTATCAGAAATAGCAAATAATCTATGGTGGTCATGGAATACAGAATTTTTAAAACTATTTAAAACAATAGATATAGACTTATGGGAGCAATGCGGAAAGAACCCAGTTAAATTCTTAAAATTAGTAGACCAAGAAAAGTTAGAAAAAATCGCAGAAGATCCTGAATTCTTAAAGGAATATAACAAAAATGTAGAAAATTTTGAAGACTACATGGATAGTAAAAACACTTGGTTTAGAAAAAATTTCCCAGAAAATAAAAGTGATGAAATTGCATATTTTTCAGCAGAATATGGATTAGATGAAATACTTCCTATTTATTCAGGAGGTCTTGGAATTTTATCTGGCGACCATTTAAAATCTGCAAGCGATTTAGGAATTCCTCTAATAGCAATAGGTTTGCTATATAAGAATGGATATTTTTATCAAAAAATAAACAGAATAGGAGCACAAGAAACAGAATATCGCAGTATTGATATAAACAATCTACCAATAGTACCAGTAAAAGACCATGATGGGCAAGATTTAATGATAAGTGTAAAAATGCCAAAGAAAAAATTATATTTAAAAGTTTGGAAAATACAAGTAGGTAGAGTAACACTATACTTATTAGATTCAGAAATTCCAGAAAACTTAGAAGAATACAGAAACATAACATCAGCACTATATGGTGGAGATCAAGAAATGAGAATTCAACAAGAAATAGTTCTAGGTATGGGTGGTGTAATGCTACTAAAAGCATTAGGAATAAATCCAACTGTATACCATATGAACGAAGGACATTCTTCTTTCTTAGTATTACAATTAATAAGCAATATAATAGCAGAAAAAAAGGTATCATTCCCAATAGCAAAAGATATAGTAAGTGCAAAAACAGTGTTTACAACACATACACCAGTTCCAGCAGGAAACGATATATTCCCAATAGAATTAGTAGAAAAATACTTTGATGGATTTTGGGATTCATTAGCAATTTCTAAAGAAGAATTCTTAGAATTAGGAATGAAACCAAACGAAGAAAACAAAACAACATTTAATATGGGAATACTAGCATTAAAAATAGCTGGAAAGAAAAATGGAGTAAGCAAACTACATGGAGCTGTTTCAAGAGAACTATTTGGAGATGTATGGCCAGAAATAGCACCAAACGAATCACCAATTACATACGTAACAAATGGTATTCATACATGCACATGGCTTGCACCAAACTTAAAAGAGTTATATAACGAATACCTAGTACCATATTGGCAAGATAAAATATACTTAAACGAAACATGGGAAAGAATAAACAATATACCAGATGCAAAACTATGGAAAGAGCACCAAATAAGAAAAGAAAAACTTTTAAAACTAGTTAATGATAATGTAACAGCAAGGCTAAAAAATGCAGGAATGCATTATGACCAAATTAGAGAGATAACATCAAAACTAAATCCAAATGCCTTAACAATAGGATTTGCAAGAAGATTTGCAACATATAAAAGAGCAACACTAATATTTAAAGACCTAGAAAGAATAACACAAATATTAAATGATGAATCAAGACCAGTTCAATTAATATTTGCAGGAAAAGCACATCCAAAAGATATAGAAGGACAAAACTTAATAAAAAGAATTCACGAAATATCTATGATGCCACAATTTAAAGGCAAAATATTCTTATTAGAAGGATATGACATAAATGTAGCAAGACACCTAATCTCTGGTGTAGATGTATGGTTAAACAATCCAAGGAGACCAATGGAAGCATCAGGAACAAGTGGAGAAAAAGCATCTGTAAATGGAGTAGTTAACTTTAGTATTCTAGATGGATGGTGGGCAGAAGGATACAACCAAAAAAATGGTTGGGCAATTGGAACAAACGCAGAATATATGTCTTATGAAGAACAAGATAAAGCAGATAGTGAAAGTATTTACAACACTTTAGAAAACAAAGTAATACCAGCATACTACAACAAACAACAAGACGGAATTTCTAAAGAATGGTTAACTTTAATGAAAAACTCTATAATTTCAACAGGTGGAAATTATAGCACAGCAAGAATGCTTGTAGATTATACAAAGCAACTATACATACCACTATGTAATATAACAAATAATTACTTTAGTAATTTAGAATTAGTTACAGACTTTAATAGAGTAAAAGACCAACTTTATGCAAATTGGGACGATATAAAAATTACACAAATAAATAATCTAGACAATATATCAATAGATGCAGGAAATAACATAAAAGTTTCTTGTGTAGTAACATTACCAAATATAAATGTAGAAAACATAGAAGCACAAGCATACTACGGAAAGATACTAGATAATGGAACAATAGAAAAAATAGGAATAATACCAATGGATTTAGTTTCAAGCGATGACGAAAAAAGAGAATATACATTTGAGGCAAAAATAGAACTAAAAACAGGTGGAAACTATGGTTACACATTTAGAGTAATGCCAAAGCATGAAATGTTATTAGACTCTGCAAATATGAATCTAATAAAATGGATAACACAATAAAAAAATAATTTAAGAAAGACTGCCAATTAATTTGAAATTTGGCAGTTTTTATTTATTAATTCATTGACAAAAAATGTCTAAATATATATAATTAAACTGTAAAATTTTGAAAAAACAAATAAGAGGTATTTAAATGAAAAAAGTAATAAAAGCGTTAGTTATAATAATAGCTATAATTTTAGTAATAACTGCCATAATAGGCATTTTTATTTGGACAAAGCTAAATAAAATAAATTACGAAAAAATATCAAAAGAAGATATAGAAATATCAGCAGGAGTAGAAGAAAACCTAAAAGAATATAGAAACATAGCAATCTTTGGAATAGACACAAGAGAAAACACTTATAGTGGAAGCAGAACAGATTGTATAATAATAGCAAGTATAAACCAAAACACAAAAGAAGTAAAATTAGTTTCTGTATATAGAGATACATATCTAGAAATATCTAAATATGGATTAGATAAAGTTAATCACGCTTATGCTTATGGCGGAGCTGCTCTTTCAATGAGCACACTAAATACAAATTTAGACTTAGACATAACAGAATTTGTAACAGTAAACTTTGAATCTACAAAAGACATAATAGATAAAATGGGCGGAGTTGAAATAACAGTAACATCAGCAGAAGCATCACAAATACCAGGAATAAAATCTGCAGGAACATATAACCTTACAGGAGAACAAGCTCTAGCTTATGGAAGAATAAGAAAAATAGATAGTGACTATGCAAGAACAGAAAGAATGAGAACAGTACTAACAGAAGTATTTAATAAGGCTAAAAAGATGAGCGTTGCAGACTTAAATAATGTTTTAGATAAAGTATTACCAGAAGTATATACAAATATAACAAAATCAGACATATTAACATTAATACCACAAATAGCATCATACTCAATTGTAGATAGCAAAGGATGGCCATACGAAACAAAAGGAATAACACTGAATGGGGTATGGTATGGACCACCAATAAACTTGGAAAAAAATGTAATCCAATTACATAAAGAACTATTTGCACAAGACGATTATGTACCAACAGACAAAGTAAAAGAAATAAGCAATAAAATAATACAAAAAACAGGATATAGATAAAATTTAAAACTGGGGGATTTTAAATTTATGAACGAAAATTATATTGAAAAATATGTGGACATAGAAGGAAACATAAGAGAAAGAAAGTACATAGAAAGAATAAAGATGATTATATTTGCAGGAACAAAATTTATGCTTGACAGAGTGTTGGCAATTCTAGGTTTAATCTTATTATCACCAATAATTTTAATAATTTCAGTTCTTATAAAAATAGATAGCAAAGGTCCAATTTTTTTCAAGCAAGAGAGAACTGGTAAAAATGGAGAAGATTTTTACGTGTATAAATTTAGAACCATGATTGCAGAAAATGATGTACATGATTTTTCAAAAGCAGATAAACATACTAAAATAGGAGAGATATTAAGGAAAACATCTCTTGATGAAATACCACAACTTTGGTCAATAGCTACTGCGAAAATGAGCTTTATTGGACCTAGACCATGGATTCCAGACTATTTTAATAATATGAATGAAATACAAAGACATAGATATTGCGTTAGGCCAGGACTTACAGGACTAGCTCAAGCAATGGGAAGAAATGATATTGATATATTTAAAAAGATAAGATATGATCTAGAATATATTGAAAATTACTCATTTGCACAGGACATAAAAGTTATAATGTTAACAATAAGAGAAGTATTTACAACTAAAGGTGCGGACGCTGGAAAAAATACTATTCAAAAAGAATTAGAAGATCTGAAGAGAGTTAACATACAAGAAATTGAAAAAATATCACAAAAAAATAAAGATATGCAAGAATTAGTAAAGGTGAAATAAAATTATGAAAAAAGTATTATTTACTGCAACAGTTGACTCACATATATTACAATTTCATATACCTTATTTGAAAATGCTTAAAGAAAAAGGTTATGAAGTGCATGTCGCTACAAATGGAACAGAGAATATACCGTATTGCGATGTAAAACATGTGGTGAGCTTTGAGAGAAGTCCAATTAAAATTAATAACCTAAAGGCTATCAAACAGTTAAAAAAAATAATAGATAAAGAAAAATTTGAAATAATACATTGTCATACTCCTATGGGAAGTGTGGTGACAAGATTAGCAGCTAAAAAAGCTAGAAAAAAAGGAACAAAAGTTATTTACACAGCTCATGGCTTTCATTTTTATAAAGGAGCTCCTTTGATTAACTGGATGATATTTTATCCAATAGAAAAATATTTATCACAATATACAGATTGTTTAATTACAATTAATGATGAAGACTATGAGTTAGCGAGAAAAAAATTTAAAAAATGCGAACAAATTGAATTAATCTATGGAGTCGGAGTTGATGAGAACAAATTTAATTTTAAAATGACGGATCAAGAAAAACATGAATTAAGAAAAAGTTTAGGATTAAGAGACGATGACTTTGTTATTATATATGTGGCAGAGTTAAGTAAAAGAAAAAATCAAGGAATGTTAATACAAGCAGTAAAAGAATTAATAGATGATGGAAAAAATAATATAAAAGTTATTTTACCAGGAACAGATTCTATGAATGGATATTATCAAAAAATGTCCAAAGATTTAGGTCTGGAAGATAATATAAAATTTTTAGGGTATAGAAAAGATATACCAAAATTGTTAAAGATATCTGATTTATATGTATCAACAGCAAAGCAAGAAGGATTACCAGTAAACATAATGGAAGCAATGACTTCTAACATACCAATTATTGCAACGGACTGTAGAGGAAATAGAGATTTGATAAAGAGTTGCATAGAAATTGATAATATTGCAGGTCTTGCAAAAAACATACAAGAGAAAAGTACTATGAGAGAATTGGCATATGAATATAATATGTTACAGTATTCAACTACAAAAATAGTTAATACAATGGAAAGGATATATGATTGCTTTAATAAAAGAAATAAATTGGCTATTATTACCTCGGGATTCCTACCTGTACCTGCAACCAAGGGGGGAGCAGCTGAAAATTTAATAGATATATTAGTATATAAAAATGAAAAATATAATGAGGTTAGTCCTGTAATTATATCAACTTATGATGTAGATGCTGTTGAAAAATCAAAAAAAATTAAAAATTCTAAATTTATTTTTTTAAAACCTAATAAATTAGCTACACTAATTGATAAATTTAATTATTTTATCATCGATAAAATTTTGAAAAAGAAAAATAGCAGAAAATTCAGATATTTTTTTCAAAGATTAGATTTTTTTTATAAATGTAGTATTGTTTTAAAAAAGAATAATTACGATAAAATTCTTTTAGAAAATCATACAATTATGTATCTAGCGCTAAAATTAAGGAAAAACTACTTAAAATATTCAGATAGATATTATTATCATTGCCATAATGCTGTCCCAAGCATGTTTAATATGGAAGAGATAATAAGAAATACAAAAAAATTTATTAGTGTAAGTAATTTCAGAAATAACTATTTGAAGAATCTTCTCAACCTACCAAGCGAAAAGTGTTCGGTGGTTTTCAATTGTTGTAGCAATGATATATATAAAAAAGCAACAGAGGATGAATTAAAAAAACTAAAAAATAAATATGATATAGAAAACGAGAAGATTATATTATATATTGGAAGGATTGACAAAGACAAAGGTACACTACAATTAATTAAGGCATGCAATAGGATTTTAAACAACAAATTTAAATTAATTATTGTTGGAGCTCCGATATTTGCAACAGGTATTACTACTGAATATGAGAAACAAGTAAAAGAAGAAGTTTCTAAAAATCCAGAGAAATACATTATGACAGGATATGTTCCTCATAATGAATTATATAAGTATTATTCTTTAGCTGATGTTATTGCTATACCATCGCAAGTAGAAGATTCAGCTCCATTAGTTCTGATAGAAGCACTTGTTAGCGGAAAACCAATTGTTGCTTCTAAATGTGGAGGAATACCAGAATATGTTAATAGTGAATGCTCAATTTTAATAGAAACAAACAAAAAGTATTGTGAAAATTTTGGAATAGCATTAGAAAAAATTATCAATGACGAACCTTTAAATATAAAAATGAAAAAAGCTAGTATAGAGAAAGCTAAAGATTATAGTGAAGACAAGTATTATCAAGATTTTATAAAAGCGCTTTTTTTATAAACATAAAAGATGATAAGAAGGGAATTATTATGAAAATTAAATTAAAAAATTTGAATAATGGAATATTTTATATTGCGTATTTTTTCTTCCTATTATATGCTTTTTTTGGAACAATTGATATTTTTAGAGCACAATTGAAAACACTAACTAATATTTCTATATTAATGATTGCATTATCATTTTTTTTACAATTAAAAAAATATAATGCAAAAGAAATTTTTATATTATTATTGTTGTTAACAATATCAGTAATTTATATATTAAAAACAGATAATTTTCTCTTACTAAAACTAATTCTTATTATAATTGTATCAAAAGATATAGAATTTGATAAAAGAGTTTCTTTTGATATGATATTAAGAATTGCTTTTTTGATTGTTATGGTATTTTTATATAATTTTGGGATAGCTGAAGACGTTACTGCTTTATTTAATGGTAAGATTAGGCACAGCTTAGGTTTTTCTAATCCTAATGTTTTAGGAATGCATATTTATATTTTGTGTATAGATTTCTTATATTTAAAAAGAAATGCATTAAAATTTTCAAGTATACTTTTTTGCATATTATTATTCTCTTTGTCTAATTACTATTCAAGAAGTAGAACAGTTTTTATTGTTTTAATATTTGTTATAATTATGTTTTTAATTTATAAATATAAAGAGAAATTTTTTGAAATAAGAATTATAAAATCACTTATTATAAATAGCCCAATTATATTATCAATAATTGTATTAATTACATATAATTTATATATCAATAATTACTTCATTGGAATTCTTGCGAATAAAGTATTATCAGGCAGATTATTTAATATTTCTTTTTTCTCTACAAATTATCAAATTAGTTTGTTTGGTAATAATATTGCAATAGCGAACAAGTCATTAGATACAGCTGTGGCTTATGCTTTATATGCCTTTGGAGTTTTAGGTGTACTATTATATATAGTTGGATTTAAAATGTTGCTAAAAAAACTATATGATATAAAGAATTATCCTTTATTGATAATTACGTTTGCATTTATTATTTATGGATTAAGTGAAAAACTATGGCTTTTTGCTGACTGTAATATTTTTATTACTGCATTATCATTATTAATATTTAAAGATAACGATTTGTTTTCTGAGGATAAGAAAGGTGCTTACTATGAAAGAAAAATTAATAAGTATAATAGTACCTGTCTATAATTCTTCCATGTATTTAGACAGATGTATAGAGAGTCTAATTAATCAAACGTACAAAAATATTGAGATTATCTTAATCGATGATGGATCAAAAGATGATTCATACAGAATATGCAAGGAATATGCAATAAAAGATAAAAGAATTAATGCAATTCATAAAAAAAATGGTGGAGTAAGTAGTGCTAGAAATCTTGGATTAAAGATTGCTAAAGGTGACTATATTGGTTTTGTTGATTCAGACGACTATGTGGAAAAGGATATGTATGAGTTGCTGATTAGTAGTATAAATCAAAATTTATCACAAATTGCTATTTGTAATATTTATTATGAAACCGAAAATAAAAAACAAGTTTATAGCTATTCTACTAAAAAAAATGTTTTTTCAAGACATGAATTTCCGATAAATATGTATAACATTTTGTCAATAAATGGATATGTCTGTAACAAATTGTATGACAGAAGACTAATTTATAGAGAAAATCAAAACATATGTTTTGATAATAATATAGATATATCGGAGGACGGTCTTTTTAATTATGAGATATTTGACAAAAATAAGGAGTTTTTGAGTAGCTACATTGACAAAAAAATGTATCATTACATTCAAGAAAAAAACAGTGTATGCAATCAAAGATTTACTTTGAAGAAGCTTGAACATTTTATAGCAAGAGAAAAAGAAATAGATATTTTAGAAAAAAATAGGCTAAATTCAAATTTCTTAAAAATTGATTATATTATATGTTTTGAAAAAACAAAAATATTAATTAAATTGCTAAATATAGAAAAAAAAGAAGTATATAAAAAAATAGAAAAAACAAAAAACCATTATCTGAAAACCATTAATTTAGATGGAATAAATGCTAGACTAAAAATTAAGTTTTTAATCGTAAAATATTTTCCGTTCATATATAAACTAAAGATAATACTTAAAAGAGAAAATATTTAAAGAAGGAGAAAAGAATGAGGTATAAAATAATGCTTTCTATTGTGATTCCAGTATATAATTCGCAAGAGTATCTAGAAGAATGCATCAAAAGTATAATTAATTACAAAAAAGATGATGTTGAAATTATTTTAATTGATGATGGCTCAACAGATTTATCACCTGAAATATGTGATAATTATTCAATTAAAGATAAAAGAATAAAAGTTATACATAAAAAAAACAGTGGAGTTAGTGATGCAAGAAACAAAGGAATAGAAACTGCAATAGGAAAGTATATTATGTTTGTTGATTCAGATGACTTACTTGTTACAAATTGGAATAAAATTTTAAGACCTGAAATGGAAAAAGATATATATTATATTGCAAGAAATGTTGAAGAGAATGTTACGAAAATTGACATGTTAACTTATATAGTTGGAAGTAACGATAAGAAAATGTGCCTAGCAGCCCCTTATTCTAAGATTTATAGAACTGATTTTCTAAAAAAAAATAAAATAGAATTTAATAATGGGTTAATAAACGGAGAGGATATGTTATTTAATCTTGATGCACTTATTAGATGTGGTTCATTTGAAATTATAAATGATTCATATTATCAATACAGAATTTTTCAAGGAAGTGCAACTAAAAGATTCGATGACAGAATTATAGAGTCAGATAAGGTTTTCCATAAAGAGTTATGCAATATTCTTAATTCTTTTGAAGTAGAGAAAAAAGTAGCAGACAACATCTCTTTGTATTGTATTCAAATGGCTATAATTATCCTTTTAAATAGAATTGCATATATAAAAGGGTATAGAAATGCAAAAAAATATTTTGACTTCTTAAAGGTTGAACCATATAAAACAGCAATACATAGAAGGTCAAAAATAGATAAAAAATTTAAGATTATTATCTTATTTATGAGATGCAAATACTATTACTTTATTTATCGAAGTTTAAGAACAATGATCTTAATCAATAACAAAATTGGCAAAAAATATTATCTCATAAATATTTGAATAAGAGGGAGAAAAAATGAAAAAAATAGGTATAATGACATTTCACAATTCGTATAACTGTGGTTCAATGTTGGAATCATATGCCATTCAAACAATTGTTAACAAGTTTAGTGATAATGCTGAAATTATTAATTTTTCAAATGTTGGCCAACAGAAGTTATATTCAGTTTTTTTTAAAAATAATTCATTAAAAAATATATTAAAAAACATATTAATATTACCTCATAAAAACAAAATCAGGATTAACAATTTAAAATATGAAGAATTTAAGAACCAAAAGTTCATTTTAAGTAAACCATATTCAAATATAGATGATTTGAAAGATGACGATTACGAAACTGTAATTGCTGGTAGTGATCAAATTTGGAATATAACCATTGTAGATGGTGATGATGCCTATTTCTTACCTTGGGTAAAAAATGCTAGAAAAGTTGCGTATGCTCCGAGTTTTGGAGCAAAGAACATAATGGAAAATACGGATGATATAGAAAAATACAAAAACATGATAAATGATTTTGATGCATTATCTATACGTGAAAAAAATGGAAGTAAATGGATAAAAGCGTTGTGTGACAGAGAAGTTGAAGTGCTACTGGACCCAACTTTATTACTTGAAAAAAAGGATTATGAGAAATTAGAATATAAAGATTTAAATACAAAAGATAAATATATTTTTTTCTATTCTCCATCTTTTGACAGAAAAATTTGCAAATATGTTAAGCAAATTGCAGATAAATATAATTTGAAAGTTATTACGTGGAGCGCAAAATCTTATTATATTAAAATGATAAAATCATTTGGCTTTGAATTACCAGATTTCGAAAATCCATCAATGTATCTTTCATTAATAAAAAACGCAGAACTTATTTTGACTACTTCTTATCATGGCACGATTTTTTCAACAATTTATAGGAAAAAATTTATTGTAATTAAAAATGGTGGCATGTATGGAACTGATGATAGAGTAAGAACGTTATTGGAACAGATTCAAATGGAAGACAGATTAATTCCGTATAAATTCGAACCAAACTATAATTATTTGGAGGATGTAGATTATTCGAATTATGACAAGCATTTACCAAAATTAAAAGAGAAATCAATTAAGTATCTGAAAAATAATATATTAGCTAAACGGTAATTGGGGGAATATATGAAAGATACAAATAAAAATTTTATTTATAATGTTATTTATCAAGTATTTATATTTATAATTCCTTTTGTTACTACACCATATATTTCACGAGTATTAGGAGTAGAAAATGTTGGAATTTATTCATATACATATTCTATAGTTAATTATTTCATGTTGTGTGGACTGATTGGCATTAATAATTATGGTGCTAGAAGTATTGCAATAAAAAGTAAAAATAAAGATGAAATGTCACAAGAGTTTTTCAATATATACCTTCTACAGTTAATATTAACTATAATTATGTTAATGCTATATTATATATTTTCATTATTTATATATAGATATAATTTAACAATTATGCTTATTCAATCCATTTTTTTAATTAGTGTAGCTTTTGATATTAATTGGTTTTATTTTGGAATGGAAAAGTTTAAAATAACAATTAGCAGAAATATAATTATTAAGATATTATCATTGATATTAGTTTTTAGTGTCGTTAAAAATAGTAATGATTTATGGAAATACACATTGATAATGGCAGGAAGTACTTTAATAAGTCAAATTTATTTATGGATTTTTGTTAAAAGATATATTTGCTTTAAAAAACCAGAATTTAAAAAAATATTTAGTTATTTAAAACCATGCTTAGTGCTTTTTATACCAGTTATTGCATATTCAATATATCGTATTATGGATAAAACGATGATTGGATATATTGCAAACACAGTCGAATTAGGAAATTATGAGAGCGCAGAAAAAATTATAAATATTCCTATTGGATTTATAACAGCATTGGGAACAGTAATGATGCCACATATGTCAAAAGTTAAAAACGATGAAATCAAAGATAAAATATCTGAAACTTACAAATTAATATTTTTCTTCACTGTTCCAATGTGTTTCGGAATATTTGCTATTAGCAATGATTTCTCAAATATATTTTTTCGGAAAAGAATTTACACTAACTAGTGGAATAATAAAACTTTTAATTATTACAGTCATTTTTTCTGCGGTTGCAAATGTTATAAGAACATGTTATTTAATACCAAAAGAAAAAGATAAAATATATGTTATATCAACTATATTAGGAGCAATAGTTAATTTAACACTTAATTTAATATTTATTAAGCGATATGGTGCCTATGGAGCTTGTATTGGTACAATAGTTGCAGAGTTTGTAGTAATGATATATCAAGTATTAAAAACTGTTAAAGTTATTGACTATAAACAAATGCTAAAAATATTAGTTAATTATATTATTAAATCAATTATTATGACTATCATTATTGTTCTAGTGGGAAAATTAATAAATGATATTTACATAAGGTTAATTATACAAGTAGTTATTGCAATAACACTTTATTTTATATTAAATTATAACTATATTTTGCATGATTTTTTAGGTAAAAAATGCTATGTCAAAAGGGACGGCAGGCTGTCCGAAAATTAATCAAAAAAATGTAGGGGTCGCCGTCCTCGGCGACCCGCTCTTCGAAGTGCGAAAAGGGACGGAGAATTTTGACACAATTATTCCAATGTCGAAAATAGGCGAACGAATTTTCTTGACATCAGTATAAAGTAAGCATATTATATTAAATAAATTAGAATCGCTATAAGTTCTTTTTATTTTTAATTCTGAAAATTAACCTTAAATTCTTAAAAGCATTATTCAAATGAATTTCCAAATATTTCACACTAATTAATATAAAAATAACAGGCATAACAAATTTGTTATATAAGTCATTGACACAAATATAACAAATATGTTATAATAAGAAAGGAGAAAGAACATAATTGTACGATATAGAAATATATATAGCACCAAATGGAAAGAGCAAAATCAAGAAACTATAAGAGGAGAGATGATTATGAGCAAGTGTGAAAAATGGGAAGAATTTGAAAAAACTTTAAATATAACTCCAGAGCAAGAAGAAGAAATAAGAATGGAAATGGAAATTATACAAGCTACTATTGAGGCACGAAAAAACAAGAAAATGTCACAAGAAGAACTAAGCAAACGAAGCGGATTAAAACAATCTGCAATAGCTAGAGTAGAAAGTGGAGTACATTCTTCAAGTATAAATACATTAATAAAAATATTGTATCCATTAGGGTATACTTTAAAAGTAGTACCAATTAAATATAAAAAATAAATATATATGCAATAATTCATAAATCAATTCTCCTTTTAATATAATTGTACAAAGCAATAAATCTTTAGTTAATTATATTAGAAGGAGGATTTAAATTTGAAGAAAATTGTTTCTTTTGCACTTTTTATTTTTATACTAATCTTAGCAACATTAACATATGCAACAGATGTTCCAAATAATGGCTATGCATTTAATTTAAACTATCAAGGAGAAATTAAGAAAAATGTACAAAAAGGTGCTACAGTAACTCTAACAGGAACAAATGCAACGCCATATACAAATGTAAGAATAAAAATTGACTTGATATCTGGACCTGCAACACCAGAACTTTTAGCAACAGATTCAGCAGGAACCACATATAATTTAGCTCAAATTGGATATTGGGGACCACCAAGTGGGTTTGCAGTAGGGGGAACATTTACAAACGAAACGCCTATTAAAGCAACATACCCAGAAGCAGGAACATATGTTAGCAGATTATCTTTAATTGATTTAAACAACTCAAACGCTGTTATAACTTCTAAAGAATTTACAGTAACAGTAACAGATGATAATCAAGTAATAGAAAATGTAACAAATGTACAAAACAATATTATTGAAGAAATACCACAAACAGGAGTAAGTATATGGACATATATAGTTGCGGCGGTAGTATTAATAGTAGCAATTTTATATACAAGAAAATTAATAAACAAAAGTAAATAATTTTACTAAAATACATGCACATTTATTTTGTATAATTCATAATATATTACAAATGTGCATGTAAGGTGATTAAATTTGAAAAGTAGAACAATTGTAATTAAAAATAGGTATTTAATATTTATTTTTATATTATCAATTGTTTTTTTTACGTGTTCATTAACTTCAAAAATTGATTTCAAAAAACAAGGAAATATAATAAATGTACAAGAAAGTATTCCTACAAAAAATGAGGCGCAAACTGTTCAACAGAGAAGCTATAAAGAAATAGAACCATATAAAAATATGCCACAACAAATAGAAGGATATGAAGTTATAGGAAAACTAGAAATTCCTAAAATTGAGTTAACAACATATATATTGTCTGAAACCGATAAAAATACATTAAAAGTTTCTGTAACAAAACTATGTGGACCTAAGGTAAATGGAGTGGGAAATTTATGCATAGCTGGGCACAACTACAACAATAGCAATATGTTTAAAGATCTAAAAAAATTAGAAAAAGAAGATAAAATTTATGTAACAGATATTTATGATAATAAGGTTGTTTATGTAGTATATGACATTTATAAAGTGTTTCCAAAAGAGGTAGAATGCTTATCTCAAGATACAGATGGAGAAAGAGAAATTACTCTAATCACATGTACAAAAGGAGCCATTAAAAGGCTTATAATTAAAGCAGTGGAAGTATATGATTAAAACCATGTTTTTTGTCGAAAATAGGCGAACAAAAATTCTTGACTATTTGCACAAATGTTTGTAAAATAATGTAAGAAAAAGTATAATTATGCTATTTGACAAACTATCAATTGATAGTGTATAATAAGGAGGAGAAATATGGAGATAAACTTTACTTCGCCAAAAGAAGAAGTAATTAAATTTTTATTGGAGTTAAAAAAAGTAATGTCTAACAGAGACTTTGATGTTAATAAAGATCTAGATGTTATTTTGAAAAAGAAAAATGAGAACTCGTTAGATCCATATACAACTCAAAATACATTGTTAAAATTAGATTTTGATAAAAATGATATTGCAGATACATTAAAAAAACTAAGTGTTGAAGAATATATAGAAACAGGAAAAGATAGAAAGGATATTAGCTCTCCTGAATTTTATATTTTTGGAAAAGAGGTACAAGGAAATTTAATATACATAAAAATTAAAATAAGAGATAAAATAAATCATAAAGTCTTTTGTGTCTCTTTTCATTTTGCTAGATATCCAATATCTAATTTTCCATATAAATATTAGGAGGTGTATTATTCATGGACGTTTTAATTGAAAAAGTTAAGATTGATTGTCCTTTTTGTAACAAGGAGCATATACTGGAAAAAAGAAAAAGAGATACAGTGGGAATAGTAAAAGGGGAACAAATTAATTTTGAAGAAGAATATTTCTTATGCAATATAACTGAAACAGATGAAAATGAGTTTGTTACAGCTAAAATGATGGATGAAAATTTACTGAAAGCAAGAGATGAATATAGAAAAAAACATGATTTACTTACATCTACACAAATAAAAGAGATAAGGGAAAAATATAAATTGACACAAGCAGAATTTTCTTTTTTGCTAGGGGTAGGAGAAGTTACTATTACTAGATATGAATCTAAATCAATACAAGAAGAAGCCTATGATAAATTAATGAGACTAATTGATAAAGATGCTTTGCTTGCATTAGATTATCTAGAAAGAAATAAGAGTAAATTTAAAGATGTTAAATTTAGAAAAATAGAAAACAATATAAAAGAAGTAATAAACAAAGATACATATAACTATTTAAATATACAAGAAATTTATACAAAATATATAGAATATGAAGGTAAGAGTATTTGTAATGGCTTTAAAGAAATAGATATTGATAAAATAGAATCTGTATTAAAATATGTTGCGCAAAGAATGAACAACTTATATAAAGTTAAGTTAATGAAGATATTGTGGTATATAGATTTTATTTATTACAAAAACCACAAAAAGTCTATGATGGGGTTGGTTTATTCTCATCAAAGAATGGGAGCACTACCAATAGGATTTGACGAAATAATTAAGTTGCCATCCATAATAATAGATGAACAAATGAAAGAATATGATGGAGAATACAAAAGTTGTTATCACATATTACCGAATGAACAATATAAAACCAAAAAATTATTAAAAGAAGAATTAATAATTATAGACAAAGTTTTAAATAAATTTGCAACATATAATACAGATGAAATTGTAAATTATATGCATAAAGAAAAGGCATATCAAGACACTAAACAAAATGATATTATAAAGTATGATTTGGCAGAGTATATATCACTATAAATAAACTAATAAAACTATTTATTTCTAACTATTACACATATAATCACTAAGGTTAAATTTAGCAATTGTTTTTATAAAAATAAGAACAATTGCTTTTTTTATATTTTTTACAAAAACTATTGCAAATATATTGTTAAAACATATATAATATTTGAAGAATATGCCAAAATAATTTACAAAAGAAGGGGAGAAAAAATGGAAGAATTAGATCTAAAAGAATTGTTTCTAATTTTTTGGAACAGAAAATTAGAAATCCTACTTATTACAATTATTGCATTAATAGTTGGAGTTTTATATTCATATTTTTATTTAACACCTGTTTATAAAGCATCTACTACATTAATATTAGCACAAAGCTCTAAAACAGTAGATAAAACAGGAGATAGTTCAATTACTCAAACAGATTTAACTTTAAATTCTAAATTAGTTTCAACATATAGCGAAATAATGAAAAGAAAATCAGTATTAAGTAAAGTTATTAGTAACTTAGGTATGTCTGAAAAAGATATGGACTCAATAAAGAAAAATGTTTCTGTAAAAGCTGTATCAGATACAGAACTTATAGAGATAACAGTAAAAAATGCGGACCCAGAAAAAGCTGCTTTAATAGCAAATGAAATTGCAAAAGTATTTAGTGAAAAAGTAGTAGAAATTTATAATATAAGCAATATATATGTTTTGGATAGAGCAGAAGCAAGCGATGTTCCATGCAATATAAATCATGCAAAAGATCTTGTTATATTTGCATTTATAGGACTAGTTATTTCTGTTATTGTTTGCTTAATTGCAAATATGTTAGATACAACAATAAAAACAGAAGAAGATGTAGAAAAGGCTACTGGATTAATGGTTTTAACCTCTATACCAGACTATAACATAGAAAACAACAGAAAAAAAGGAGGTAGAAGATAATGAAAAGAGAATTAATAGTTCAAAGAAGTCCAAAATCTCCTGTTGCAGAGGTTTTTAGAACACTAAGAACAAATATACAATTTATGAATTCACAAAAGGATTTAAAAACATTATTAGTAACATCTACAATGCCAGGTGAAGGTAAAAGCTGGGTTTCTTCTAACTTAGCAATAACATTTGCCCAAGCAGGGAAAAAAGTTGCATTAGTTGATGCAGATATGAGAAAAGGAAGATTACATACAATGTTCCAAGTAGAAAACATTCCAGGATTATCAAATTATTTATCTGGAATAGATGAGATAGGAGCATCAAACAAAGAAGGAATTATTCACTATGTAAAGCCAACACCTGTAGATAATTTGTTCTTAATAACTTGTGGTAACGTTCCACCAAATCCATCTGAATTATTAGCATCAGAAAAAACTTTAGATATGATAGATAAACTAAAAGACATTTTCGATATCGTAATATTAGATGGAACACCAGGACTAATTGTTACAGATGCATTAATACTTTCTAGAATAGTAGATAGTACTATAATTGTAACATCGCACAAATCAACCAAAAAAGACAATTTGGCAAAGGTAAAAAAGGATATAGAAAATGTAGGGGGAAAAATTGCAGGTGTGGTTATTAATAAAGTACCAGTAAATGTTGCAAAATATGAATCAAGTTATTATTACGGCTCAACAGCAATATCAAATACTCCAAGAAAAAAAGAACCAGAAAGAGAATTTTATACAAATGATTCTTCAAGAATAACAAAAGCTAAAAAAGAGGATATATTGAATCAATTAGATGAATTTTTAAAAGATAAATAATAGGAGAAAGATATGATAGACGTACATTCACACATAATTCCAAATGTAGATGATGGTTCTTCAAGTGTAAATGAAACTTTTAAAATGATAGAAGAAGCAAGGAAAATAGGATTTACAGATATAATATTAACATCACATTTTTTGTTGAATTGTTATGAAACAAATTCAAAAGAATTAGTCTTTTGGAAAGAAAAATTACAAGAAGTTTTAGATAAAAAAGAAATTGATGTAAAATTACATTCAGGAATGGAAATTTATATATCAAGCCAAATGGAAGAACTTATAAAAAAGAAAAAACTATTAACTTTGGCTAATAGCAGATATATGTTAATAGAATTGCCACTTAGCTCAACAGTAAAGAACTTAGATTATGTGTTGTATTTTTTAGAAAGTATTTCTATTAAACCAATAATTGCTCATCCAGAAAGATATAAATGTGTTCAAGAAAATCCGGAACTAGTAGAAGAGTATATTAACAAAGGTGCATTAATACAATGTAATTATGCTAGTATATTAGGTTTATATGGAGATAAAGCTAAAAAAACAGTAAAAAAACTGCTAAAAAATAATTTGGTAGACTTCTTAGGAAGTGACTGCCATAAGCCAAATCAAATATATTTACTTGTACCAGAGGCCATAAAAAAAATAAAAAAATTGATAGGGGATTCAAGATTTGAAAAGATATCTAATTTGAATCCACAAAGAATTTTAAAGAATGAGGAATGGGAATATGATGAGAAAAACTAAAATAGTGTGTACCTTAGGACCAGCTACAGATGATCCAGAAGTTTTAAAAGCTCTTATGAATGCAGGGATGAATGTGGGAAGAATAAACTTTTCGCATGGAAATTATCAAGACCAAGAAGAAAGAATTAATGTGTTTAAATGGATTAGAGGAGAACTAGGATTACCGATTCCTCTTCTACTAGATACACAAGGCCCAGAAATAAGAATAGGAAAATTTAAAGACGACAAAAAAGTTTTATTAGAAAAAGGAGCTACATTTACATTATTAAATGCAGATGAATTGGGAGACGAAACAAAAGTATCTATAACATACAAAGAATTATATAAAGATGTATCTGTAGGAAAAACTATTTTAATTAATGATGGAACAATAGAATTAAAAGTAAAAGAAATAGCAGATAAAGATATAGTTTGTGAAGTTATACAAGGTGGATACTTAACTAACAGAAAAAGTATTAATGTTCCAGATTTAATTTTAAATTTGCCAAGCATAACAGAAAAAGATATAGCAGATATAAAATATGGAATAACAGCAGGATTTGATTATATAGCCGCTTCTTTTGTAAGAAAACCAGAAGATGTTCTTGCAATTAAAGAAGTTTTAAAACAAAACAATGGAGAACATATAAAAGTTATATCTAAAATAGAAAATAGAGAAGGAATAGATAATTTTGATAAAATATTAGAAGTTTCAGACGGAATAATGGTAGCAAGAGGAGATTTAGGTGTGGAAATACCTATGGAACAAGTTCCAATATATCAAAAACAATTTATTAAGAAAACATATAAGCAAGGAAAACCAGTTATAACAGCAACTCAAATGCTAGAATCTATGATAACAAATTCAAAACCAACAAGGGCAGAGGTTAGTGATATAGCAAACGCAATATATGATGGAAGTAGTGCAATAATGCTATCTGGAGAAACTGCAACAGGAAGTTATCCAGTAGAGTGCGTAAAAACAATGAATAAAGTTGCTTTAACAATAGAAGATTCTTTAAAATATTGGAAAAGATTTAAAAACAGAGATTATAATTTAGAAAATTTAGATTATAAATTTAATATGAATTTTTCTGTATGTACATTAGCAGCAAATATTGAAGCAAAAGCAATAATAGCATATACAAACACAGGAGATACATCAAGAATGGTATCAAGTTTTGGACCAGAATGCCCAATATTTGCAATAACAGAAAATGAAATAACATATAGACAATTAGGAGCAGCATGGAATATTACACCTAAACTTTTCCCTCATCAAGATAGCATAGATAAACTTGTTTATTTAGGTATAGACACATTAAAAAAAGAAGGATTTTTACAAAAAGGAGATAAGGTAGTAATTGCAGGTGGAGCAAAAGTAGTTACAGATTTATCTGATGCAGAAGCAGATATAAATACCGTAATGGGTGGAATAGTACAAATATAAAGTATAAAGATGGAGAAAGAAATGTTAAAAAAAAGAATTATTTTAATTTTATTATTAATTAGTTTAATTACAAATGTTAGCGTGTTTGCAACAGATGTAGATACAGATGGTAATACAACCACAGGAGAGATTGTATCACCACCAACAGAAAACACTGTTACAGGAAACACGGAGCAAAAACCTGAAAAAGAGCCAGAAAAAGAAGAAGAGCCAAAACAAGAAGAACCAACTACAAACAACAACTCTAACAAACCAACTCCAGAAAGAAATAACAGACCAAGCTATGAATCACAAACCACAAATACTAAAACAAAGTCAGAAAATGCTAACCTAAAGAGTTTAGCTTTAGAAGGAACAGATTTGGCACCAGAATTTAAAGCGAGTATTACATCATATACAGCAATTGTAGGATTAGATGTAGAAGATATTAAAGTAATAGCAGAGCCAGAAGATTCTGAAGCAACAGTAACTGTTAAAGGTAATAAAGGACTAGAAGAAGGTGAAAATAATATAACAGTTACTGTAGAGGCGGAAGCAGGTAATACAAAAACATATACAATTAATGTTACAAAAACTTTGAACGAAGAAGCCATGAATACTAGGTTAAAATCATTAATAGTTCAAGGATTTAATATATATCCATCTTTTCAAAGCAATATCTATAATTATAATATAAATGTAAGTGAAGAAATATCAAAACTAGATGTATCTGCTGAAACTGAGAATGAAAAAGCTACGTTTGTAATAGAGGGAAATGAAGACTTAAAACAAGGAGATAATTTAGTTAAGATCATAGTAACAGCAGAAGATGGAGTAACAACTGGAGAATATAAAATAAATGTATTTATAAATTCAAATGTTGTAAAAGCACAAACAGAAAATAAATTACCAGCACTAATTTTATTGGCTGTTCTAACTGTTGCAGCAATTATTATAGCTGGAATGCTAATTAAAAAACATAAAAATTAATAATATATTCCGAAGCACTTAGAAGAAAAAACTTCTAAGTGTTTTTTTCACGTTTTTAGGTCAGTAATCATAAGATATATATATACTGTAAAAGGAGGAATAGATAATGTATAGAAATTATACGCAATGCAGAGCTTGTGGTTGTAATAATATGAACAGCAATCAACAAGATTTAATAGATGATACTTGTGATTATGTTCAAAATACTATGGCTTTACAAGAAGATAACTGCGAATGTGGATTTGATGAAGAAGATAATGTGTTTCCTACAAATCCAATGTTTGCACAAAGCTATGTACCATGGCAAACAATGGATAGAACTTTTTTGCCTTCTGTAGGTTTAAAAATGGGAACAATATTTCCAGAACTAGTAAGTCCATATATGCCAGGACAATCAATGGAAGAAATTGAGTTTATAAGAAATTCAAATACAATAGGAAAGGGGTGTAACAAATGATAGACTGTAAAGAATGTGAAAAAGATGAAACAAGAAAAGAATGCAACGGAAGAGATATGCGAAGACAAGAAATGATTGACCAAATTAAAAGTTTAGATTTTGCAATAATAGAACTTGGACTATATTTGGATACACACCCAGATGACCAAAGAGCTCTTTGCATGCATAAAGAATATTGTAAACAAGCAAAAGATTTAAAAGACAAATATCAAAAAATGTATGGGCCACTTACTATTTTTTACCCATGTAATAAATGGAGATGGTTAGAACAACCATGGCCTTGGGAAAGGGGGAATTATTAATGTGGACCTACAATAAAGTTTTAGAATATCCAATTAATATAAAATGTCCAAATCCTCGTTTAGCAAAATTTATAATATCTCAATATGGAGGACCAGATGGAGAACTTGCAGCTTCACTTAGATATTTATCTCAAAGGTTTGGAATGCCAGATCAAAAATCTAAAGCTATATTAAACGATATACGGAACTGAAGAACTTGCTCACCTTGAAATGGTAGGAACAATCGTTCATCAACTAACAGATGGATGCTCAGCAGAAGAATTAGAAAAAGCAGGACTTGGAGCATATTACACTGATCATGGAGTTGGAGTATATCCACAAGCTGCTGCTGGATTTCCATTTACTGCTTCTGTATTAGCGGTAAAAGGCGACCCAATTGCAGATTTACAAGAAGATTTAGCAGCAGAGCAAAAAGCAAGGGCAACTTATGAAAAACTAATAGATTTATGCAAAGATGATCAAGATGTGTTAGATCCGCTTCGCTTTTTAAGAGAAAGAGAAGTAGTGCATTTCCAAAGATTTGGAGAAGCATTAAGAGGAGTACAAGACAAATTAGCAGAACGAAAATTTTATATGAATAATCAAATGAATTGTAGATAAAAAGAACAAAGCACTAGGCTATTCTAGTGCTTTTAACTTTATAAATTGTGTAACATACTATCTTTTAGATTCCATAATTCTTGAGACAAATCTACATAGTATTTATGAGGGTTTTTCATACGTTTTACTTCATTCCATAAAGTATTTAGTTCAGCTTTTGCATTTTCTGCAATTTCTTTTAAAGCTGGAGAAGTGTATACTAAAATACCATTATCAAAAATTTTTTCTTGTAAAGGTCTAATAGTGTAATTTGTTAAAGTTTTCTTTTTCCAAGTTGCTGTTTGATCAAAAATTGTATAATTATCTTCTGGAATAATTTCGTCATGTAAAGCGATAACGTCTGCAAGGGCCTTGTTGGTTTTTTTATCATAAAATCTATATGTCTTTTTAAAACCAGGGTTAGTAATTTTTATAGTGTTATTTGAAACTTTAATTTTAGGAATTATTCTTCCTTCTTTTTCTATAGCACTTAATTTATATACTCCACCAAAAACAGGATTACTTTTAGCTGTAATTAAATTTTCTCCAACACCAAAAGAATCTAGTTTAGCGCCTTCATCTAATATAGATGTAATAACATATTCGTCTAAAGAGTTAGTACCACATATTTTGCAATCTTTATAACCAGCATTATCTAATATTACTCTTAATTTTTTTGATAGGTAAGATAAGTCACCGCTATCAATTCTTACAGCTTTTGGCCTGTATCCCATAGGAGTTAGAACTTCGTCAAATACTTTTATTGCATTATTAATTCCAGAGCCTAATGAATCATAAGTATCAATTAGTAAAGTGCAATCATCTGGATAGTTTTCTGCATAAGCTTTAAATGCCTCATATTCAGAGTCAAAACTTTGTATAAAACTGTGTGCCATAGTTCCACTTGCAGGTACATTGTATTTTTGTGCTGTAAGAGTGCAAGAAGTTCCAACGCAGCCACCAATTATTGCTGCTCTTGCTCCATAAACTGCAGCATCAATACTATGTGCTCTACGAGCTCCAAATTCCATTACAGGACGTCCTTTTGCAGCACTAACTATTCTACTTGCTTTTGTTGCAATTAAGCTCTGATGGTTAATTAACAGCAATAGCATTGTTTCTAAAAGTTGAGCTTCTATTAAAGGAGCTTTTACTGTAATTAAAGGTTCGGTAGGGAAGACAACAGTGCCTTCTGGAACAGCCCAAATATCTCCACTAAATTTAAAATTTTTTAAGTAATTTAAAAATTCATCAGAGAATTTATTTGTACTTTTTAAATAAATAATATCTTCTTCGTCAAAATGTAGGTTTTGAATATATTCAATTATTTGCTCTAGGCCAGCAAATATAACATAACCACCGCCATCAGGAATTTCTCTAAAAAACACATCGAAATATGCATTAACATTATTCATGTTTTTAGCAAAATAGCCATTTGACATTGTGAATTCATAAAAATCTGTAACTAATTCTAATTTCCTATTATCCATAATACACCTCTAAAAAAATATTTTTTTACAAATCAAAATTATTATAACATAATTGTCAAGTAAAAAAATTGACAAAGAAAACCGCCCTGCTTTAACAGCAGAGCGGAACTCCATTACAGCGTTGCAGGAGAAACTCTTACAAGCAACTGGCGCTTTGTGTTGTATTTATTAACGGCATAGTCGGAGAAGTTATATCCCAAAACATTACCATAGGTAGTGTCGCTGGGCGTTGCCATTCTGTTTATAAGACCATTTTCAATGAAGAAAATGACTTCAACAGAATCTGCTTCTCCATGGCATTTCTCAAAGAGCTCAAGGTCTTTCGCGAGTTTTCTTGAATCCTGCTCACAGAAATACTTTGCAAACAATCTAGGAGTTTTGGTTGTGTAGGTCACAATAGTGACCTCCTTTCATTAGTATAATATTTGTACAGGCAACCACCTAATACAAATTAATTATAGCACTTTTTTACAATTTAGTCAATTTACATAAAACAGGTCTGCTCTTAAATATTAAATATCATAAACTATTTACTAAAACCTGTATGTGTAACTCTATCTTTTAATTCTGCAAGTTTTGCTGAATTCCATCTAGAAGTTGTACCAACTAAGTATCCTGTAATTCTTTGAATTGTATCTATATCATCACTACCGCATTGAGGACATTTAGTTAAGTTTGCATCAGCGTTTTCAAATCCGCATTGCATACATCTAGAACGAGTATGATTTATAGAGCCATAACCCATATTGTATTTGTCCATTAAATTTACAACCGCTTCTACTGTGCTAGGATTATGTGTTGCATCTCCATCTAATTCTATATAGAATATATGTCCGGCTGGTGTTAAGGCATGATAAGGTGCTTCTATTTTTGCTTTATGCTCAGCTGTACATTTATACCATACTGGAACGTGGTTACTATTTGTATAGTAATCTCTATCTGTAATTCCAGGAATTATACCAAATTCTTTTTTATCCATTCTTGTAAATCTTCCAGATAAACCTTCTGCAGGTGTTCCAAGTACAGAATAGTTTAAGTCATATTTATCAGAAAACTCATCACATAATTCACTAAGTCTAGATATTATTTCTATACCTAATTCTTGAGATTTTTCAGATTCTCCATGATGTTTACCAGTTAAAGCAATTAAACATTCTGCAAGCCCTATAAATCCAATGCTTAATGTTCCATGTTTTAACACTGGTTCAACAGAATCATTAGGTTTTAAGTTTTCGCTACCTTGCCACATTCCAGACATTAAAAGTGGAAATTGTTTTGCAACAGCAGTACATTGGAATTTATATCTTTCATATAATTGAGTAGCTGCAATTCTTGCATAATCTTCTAATTTATTCATGAATATTTTTTTAACAGTTTTGTTATAAGCAGGTGTCATATTCTTTTCACTATTTATACCTAAGTCGAATTTTAATCCTAATTCTTCTTGTGCTTCATAAGCAGATTCAATAGCAAGTTTAGGCAAGTTAAGAGTAGTAAATGATAAATTTCCTCTTCCTACAGAAGTTTTTTCACCATGTCTATCTGCAAATACTCTTGTTCTACATCCCATAGTTGCACACTCATAATAATATCTATTTGGATCATCTGCTTTCCATTTCTCATGTTGATTAAATGTAGCATCTAGATTTATAAAGTTAGGGAAAAATCTTCTTGCAGTAACTTTACATGCATATTGGTATAGGTCATAGTTTTTATCTTGTGGCAAATAGTTTACGCCTCTTTTTTTCTTCCAAATTTGAATAGGGAAGATAGCTGTTTCACCATTTCCAACACCTTCATATGTAGATGTTAGCATTTCTCTTATTACACATCTACCTTCTGGAGAAGTATCTGTTCCATAATTTATAGAACTAAACACAACTTGATTTCCACCTCTTGAATGAATTGTATTCATATTATGAATAAATGCTTCCATTGATTGATGAACTCTGTCTACAGTGTTGTTAATAGCAACTTGAATAATTCTTTTTTCACCTTCTAAACCAGTTAAATCTTTCTTTATATAATCTTCTACTTGGTATTCATATAAATTAGAAAAGTCCTTGCCAAAAGCATTTTCTAATTTTTTAATTTCTTCTACAAATGTTGACTTAACATAAGGAGCAAGATAGTAGTCAAATGCAGGGATTGCTTGTCCACCATGCATTTCGTTTTGAATTGTTTCCATAGAAATACAACCAATTATACTTGCTGTTTCAATTCTTTTAGCAGGTCTAGAACTTCCGTGCCCAGCTCTAAATCCATTTTTTAATATTTTATCTAATGGGTGTTGTAAACATGTTAAACTTTTTGTAGGGTAGTAGTCTTTATCATGAATATGTATATATCCTTCTTGAGAAGCTTTTCTAACTTCTGGTGAAAGTAAAAAGTCATCAACAAAAGGTTTTGTAGTTTCAGAAGCAAATTTCATCATCATACCAGCAGGTGTATCTGCATTCATATTAGCATTTTCTCTTGTTATATCATTTGCTTTTGCACCAATAATATCTAGAAAAATATCTTTTGTTCTAGATTTTCTAGCAACATCTCTATTGTATCTATATGTTATATAGCTTTGGGCAACTTCTTTTCTACTAGAAGCCATAAGTCTTTTTTCTACTAAATCTTGGATTTCATAAACACTAGCTTGATTTTTATCTTCTAATTGTCTTTCTACAGCATTTGCTATTTTATTTGCCAAATCTATATCAACACCACCAGTAGTTTGTGCCATTGCCATAGTTATAGCTTTTACAATTCTTTCTTGATTAAAATTTACGACTCTTCCGTCTCTTTTTATTACTTGCATAATAAAATCCTCCTTTAACTTTTGTATTAAAATTTTTGATTGAATACATTTTATAGATAAAAAACAAAAAAATCTGTTGCAACGGCAACAAAAAACAAAAAAGTTATAAAAAATAGTAAAGACAGTAAGTAAAGTGTTGGCGTTTAATGCTTAAAAACTTTATTACATTTTTATTACAATATGATTACATGTGCTTTGACAAGTATTCTTCATTCCATTTTTTTACAAAGTGTTGCTTTGACCACACTTTTGTGATAATATTAGTAAAAATAAAGGTAAGGAGTAAGTAGTTATGAAAAAAACATTTGATGTTGAACACTTTATAGAAGAACTAAAAAGAAAATGTGCTTTAACAGAAGTTAAAAAGTTTAAAAAAAATGAAATAATTACTACATATTTACTAAAGAGAAATCAAATGCATATTCTTTTAAAAGGAGAAGCATATCTTGCAAGATATGATAAAGAAGGCAATAGAAGGATTATATATTATTTAAGAAAAAATGATATATTTGGAGAGGCATTTTACAAACTTCATACAGATAGAGAACTTTTTGTAGTAGCAAAAAAAGATTGCGAAGTATTGTTTTTGCCATATGATATTATAGAGAACTGTAATAAGGACTGTACATTTCATATATCACTTTTAAAGAATTTGCCAGATTTAATATTACACAGAGTTGCAGATATAAATTATAGAACAGAGTTATTAGCTAATAAGAGTATAAAAGAAAAGCTACTATCATATTTAGAAAACTTATCAATTGAAAATAATAGTAAAACAATTGAAATTCCAATTTCACTTTCTGAACTTGCAGATTATCTGGTAATAGATAGAACTGCTATGATGAAACAACTAAAAAAAATGCAAGAGGAAAAAATAATAACTAAAAATAGAAATAAGATAACACTGCTAGAAGTGTAAAAAAAAGAAGAGGCCTTGCAAATTTGCAAGACCTTTTCTTTTAGTCATGGGCCAAATACATAAGAGCATTAGCTGCGCATATCTGGTCTATGAATTCTTTGACTTCGGGTCCATAATGCACAGTCACAGTATCGCAAAGGTTCTTATTATCGAACCAATCTGCGAGAGCCTTTAGAAATTCTTTGGGCTCGGTTTCTGTAAATGCGTGAACAGAAACACAGTTCGTGTAAAATGAATCTTCATTCATGTCCTGAACAAGAAAGAACTTTCCTGTTGTAATCAACTGAAAACCTTCAGTTATTGCGGATGAATTTTCTACGTAGTGCCAAGTGATCAAGTTAAACATCCTTTCAAATTAAATTTTTTTTGGCAATATAATTATATCATTCTCACAAATATTATGTCAAGTTGAAAAGCTATTGCACATATAAAAAAACTACAAATAATTGAATAGTACTTGACAATAGCAGAAAAAATAATGTAAAATAATTTAAATTAATAAATGCGTTATTACAATGCAAAGCTGTATAAGGTTACTAGTAGAGAGAAAGGGTCGCCGGCTGAAAGCCTTTTTTAGAAAACAATACAAAGCGAAACACATTGGAGCATAGTTTATAGAGTGAAGAATTATCTAATAATTCTTAAGTTAGGGTGGTACCGCGGAGTTATATTCGTCCCTGCAATTTATATTGCAGGGAT